>Ga0114999_10000370_pt1 | contig 66952 bp, 67 predicted proteins | sample ArcticOcean_MG_C_3_FD_89820 | JGI IMG/M metagenome (GOLD analysis project Ga0114999, IMG submission 89820) | Marine microbial communities from western Arctic Ocean - ArcticOcean_MG_CB8_126 | ecosystem: Environmental > Aquatic > Marine > Oceanic | place: Arctic Ocean: Canada Basin | collected...
CACGTCTTCGCCAACGCCGTCCACCAGCCCACCCTCACTACCTCCGAAGATGGTTGTCACTTCTTTGGTTGCAGGGTCTAATCGCTTTATCTTGTTGTTATAGCTGTCAGTTAGATAAATCATGCCATTGGCATAGCAGAGTCCTTGGGGATGTTGTAGGAGCACTCGACTTCCAACGCCATCTCTGTCGCCAAAATCAAAGAGGCCTGTGCCGACTAATGTTTCCACGTTGCCAGTCAGAGCTGTGCTCGCGGAGCGTACGGAACTCGTCTCGCTGTCCACAAAGAACAGCTTGCCATCGCCATCAGAAGCAAGGCCCGTTGGTTGGGCAAGTTCCGCCTCTGCCAGAGGGCCGTCGCTCAAAGATTCCCGCCCATTGCCTGCAAAGGGTGACAAGATGCCTGCGTCTATATCCAGTGCCCAGAGTTGATGCGTACCTGCCATGGCAATGTACAGAATGCCGTCCACCACCTCAACGTCCCACGGGGACCGCAGAGGCGTTTTATTGGCATCGCCCTCCTCAAAGCGTGATATTGCCAGGCTGCCCGTGCCTGCCAGCGTCACAACCTTCTTGGTGGTAAGGTCAATGATCCGAATGGCGTGGTTCTCTTTGTCTGCCACGTAAAGGATGCCGTTATCTAGGGCCAAGCCCTGTGGGTTGTTGAACTGCGCCGATTCGTATCCACCATCCAGCAGCCCCGGCCCTCCACGACCGATAACCTCTTGAACCTCACCGTCCAACGATGCCACCAGAACCCTGTGATGGCCGGAGTCAGCAATAAACAGAGTGCCGGAGCCAGTGTCTGCCAGCACCTTCCCCGGGAATGCTATGTCGCGTCCAGCTGCCTCGCGGTCACGCTCCAACGACCAAGCACTTGGACTACGTTGGAGGATGCCCTGTGCTTTATACGATGCAATCAGAGGGCCAACAAAGTTATCCAAATCCTCAAACCGATACTCGCCCTCGTGTTTCCCTATCAACATGCCTTCAGGATCAACGAAGAACAGCGATGGCCAAGCCCTAGCTGCGTACTGCTGCCATACAGCGAAGTCACGGTCATTCACTACCGGGTGGCGGATGTCATAGCGTAGCACCGCTTGTTTAAGTGCCTCAGTGTTTTTTTCGGCTGTGAACTTTGCCGAGTGAACGCCAATCACCACCACCTCTTCAGGGTAACGCTCTTCCAGCTTCCGCAACTGCGGAAGAATGTGCATGCAGTTAACTCAGCAGAACGTCCAGAAATCCAGGAGAACCAGTTTGCCCTTCAAGTCGCTCATTTGCACCGGTGACTCGGTATTTAGCCATTCAAGACTTTCCGGGAACTCCGGAGCATGTACCACGCTCTGCTCAGGTTCAGTCACAGTGTCCTCCCCAATTCGCCATTAGCATTTCTTGGTAGCTATATTGTGCTACAGAACTCCGACGACTGCATCCTAGATACAAGGCCCTGATTCTAGAAGTACTGATGCTCGTGCGATGGTAGGCGTATCTTGCTCTAGTTGTACCTACAAGGTATCCTCATGCAGTTGCCCTATACAACATTACTAGGTGAAGCAAACACTTATGGCTATCCAGGATCCCACTGAGCCAACTCCGATAGGGACCAAAGCCCCCGGGCGGATATATCACGGCTGGTTTGTTCTTGCTGCTAGCTGTACCGTCATGGGATTTTCCTCAGGCGTCACAAACTATGGCGCAACCGCCTTCTTCAATCCTGTTTCACAGGCATTGGGGTTAAGCGCATTCCTAACCTCAGTGGCCATTTCAATGGCCCGGGCAGAGAATACCGTCCTCGCCCCCCTCATAGGCTACTTCATAGACAAGTATGGCCCTCGTGGCCCTATCTTTGCAGGCATGACCATGATGGGTTTGGGGCTCATCATGTTCGGGCTCTTTGCCAACAATTTATTGATGTTCATTGTCACCTGGACATTCATGGTCTCCCTAGGGGCGAACATCGGTGGTTTCGCTCCCAATTGGGCCACCATCAACAATTGGTTTGTCCGTAAAAAAGGCAGAGCAATGGGCATCGGCATGGCATCCCAGGCCATGGGTGGCGTTGTTTTATCCCCACTTCTGGCGTTTATCATCGCCCACTGGGGATGGGAGACAGGGGCGATTGTCACTGGTATAGCGATTTTCCTTCTTGTGCTCCCAATTGCACAGATGATTAAAACTCGCCCTCAAGACATGGGACTTCTTCCTGACGGCGATCAACCTGAGCCAATTACCATTCAACCATCTGCCGTAGAAGATGAATCGTCTCAAAAGGCTTCCCAACGCAGAATCGTTCTACCTAGCTTCAACTTCTCCATTGGGCAAGCCAGGAGAACAAAATCCTTTTGGATACTCATGGCAGCCTTGGGACTGCGGCAGATGGGTCAGGCCGGGATGCAGCTTCACATGTCTCCAATGCTTCAAGCTCGTTATGGGTTTGGTGCGGTTGAGGCAGGAGCTCTGATTAGCATCTTGGCGTTCATGGGGGTAGTTGGCGCAATAGTCGCAGGTATCACTGGAGATCATTTCCCAAGAAGGTGGGTGATGGGCATCATCGTCGCCTTTGAGGCTGTCTCCCTTCTCCTTCTCGTGCTAGGAAATTCCTGGCTTGTTTACCCGTTCCTCGTCATCTTCGGATTCGGACAGGGATCCCATGCATTGAACAGGGCAATCCTTGGCGAATACTTTGGCAATAGTCACTACGCCCGGCTCTGGGGCCTCCTTAGCATGGCTACTACCCCCCTGGCAGCAGCAGGACCCATCTATGCCGGCTGGATATCGGATTCATCCGGCTATGGCAAAGTCTTGTTCACGTTCATGTTCCTGTACGGATTTTCATCTGTCTTGTACTGGAATTGCAGGCGTCCCTCTCTACCCGTCACAACATCGCAGGATGACGTAGCCTTACCGGGGCAACCAAATGCAGGGTAATGAACTCTAACAAGCGGAGTACATGAAGTGCCTCAATCAGTAAGGCGAGACCACGTAGACGTCAACGAGATGAACCTCTATCACACTATGGCCGGTCACGCAGGAACCAGAAGTATTTAGCAATGAACTAATCGCTTTTCTTAGCGGTAGTTCTGCTGACTAATCTCGCATGGTTGCGGTGTCTGGATGCACAGAAGGAGGAAAAGATGGGTTTAGAGACTGTGGGCGTATTAGGAATCGGTGAAATGGGTACGGCTGTCGCCAAGTTGTTGCACGATAACGGCGTTCGGGTGGTAACGACCCTTGAGGGCCGCAGTGACAAAACCAAAGCCAATGCAGTAAAAGCCGGAGTGGAAGACCTTGGTTCTATGGAAGAGGTCGTCCGTGTCTCTGACCTTGTCCTTTCCATGCTCAGCTCAGATGCCGCACGGGGGCTTGCCCTCCTTGTAGGTGAGGCGGCCAAGAGTGTTGGCACGCACCCCATGTACGGTGAATTCAACGCGGTTGCGCCTGGAACCGTCCAAGCCATTGAAGCGGACATTGGTGGGAGCATGGATGTTGTGGATGGTGGAATTGTCGGCGGCCCCGGCAACCTGCCCGCTGCAACCATCTACCTCTCAGGGCCTCGCGCCAATGAAGTTGCAGCTATCAGTGAATTTGGCTTCACTACGCGAGTGTTAGGTGATGTGGTTGGCCAGGCATCCGGGATGAAACTCTGCTACGCAGGAATGACCAAGGGCCTCTCCACCATGGCTCTTGATTTGCTTCTTGCTGCAACTGCATTAGGCGTTGAAGGCCCTGTCCTTGAGCAATACCAACGCTCCATGTCTGGGGTGCTCCAGTTTGTGGATCGCTTTGTCCCGGGAAACCCCAAACGCGCTGTCCGACGGGCCGAAGAAATGCCGGAAGTAGCAGCAATGATGGAATCCCTTGGATTCAGCGGCAGCATCCACCGGGCAGCGCATGAACGCATGAAGTGGCTGGGTGAGTTGGGCATGGACACTGATGGTGCAGCCAATGCTGCAGAAGTGGCCAAGCAGATTATTGATGAAACCCGTAAGTAGCAGGGGGCTTCTTGAGGTAATCACGTTACGTGAATGGAACCAAGTCAGACAGTCACGGTAATCACGCAGTAGTCTGGTAGGAGCGGTTGCCTCTGCGCCCACGGTCAAGAATCAGCGTGCACTCGCTCCCGTTTGGGCGGTTTAGCTCGTAGCAGGGCCACTAGGACAAGCAACTGGATTACTACATATACCCAGAGGATGAATGTGTAGTTTCCTCTAATGTCGAACACAAGCGTCGCCGCTAAGGGCCCCACGGCGTTGGCTGCCATCTGCCATGGCAGCACAACCCCTCGCAACGCTCCAAGGTGCCTTGAGCCGTAGTAGTCAGCCATGATTACCTGCTGCGCTAGAAGAGACCCCGCAAAGCTTGCTCCATGCACAAAGGCAAATATCATACCTATCCATAGTGACCCCACGGTGAATAGCAGCAGCGTTCCCGCAATCATCCCTGCTTGAAAACCCACGTTGACCCATTGTACAGAGATACGCTCCGCCAGTAGCCCAGAGAACAGTGCGGCCGGAATGCCGGTGAACGACCATATCAGCAGCACTGTGACCGCTTGAGAGTCGCTGAGACCCTGGTCGCTCAGGTACGGAATGAGGTTGAAGTTCACCCCAGTGTTCACAAAGCTGGTCAAGCAGAACGTTGCCAGGAGTATGTAGAAGGTCTGGGTGTGCAACGCCTCTCGCAGAGTGAAATGCACTTCCGATTTATGGGCATTCCTGGCTGCACTGCTCTGTTGTTCAAGGGGAGGGTCGCCATCTGGCCTCAGACCCATGTCTTCCGGCTGTCGGCGCATCCACAACAGCACCGGAATCAGCGTCAGCCCCCAGGCCAAGAAGCCCATGGCCGCGGCAGCTAACCGCCAACTGCCTGCGGTAATAATCATTTGGGCCGCAAATGGGATGGCGCCTTGCCCAAACCGTTGCCCCAAATTCCCGTAAGCAAGGGCTCGACCACGTTTCCGAACAAACCACTTTGCCAGGACGGTCTGGTTTGTCAGATTGATGATTCCCTGAAGGATTAAGCGGGTCATGATGATGATGGCGTAGAACTGCCAAAGACTGCCTATGCCGCTCAATGCGATGAGAAGGCTGCCCATTAAGAGAAATCCAACGAAGAGGACCCATCGGGCTCCAAACCTATCAATGATTGGCCCAACCACTAACGCCAGAACGCCGCCAAGGATGGTGCCTATAGCCACCGCTCCCGCTATGACAGAGCGGCTCCATCCAAATTCTTCTGTCAGTGGCTTTACAAAGACACCAATCGTGGGGTTTACGTTGACGCCTGAAGCGATAGCTGAAACGACGGTAACCCAGACAATCACCCACCCATAGTACATGCGGGGGCTTTTGGGCTGCTGTGGTTGCCGGCTTGAGGGTTGCGTACAGGCCTCCTGTTGAATGAAACCCAATTTGGCAAAGTGACCCGCAGGGCACGGATTCTACTGAAACCCTTGCCCTTGTTCTTTCAAGCTTACAAAACCACTTTGAGCAAGCACAATGTGATCAAGAAGCTCAATGTCCAGCAACTCTGAGGCCTGTTGAAGTTGACGGGTAACCTTTATGTCATCATCGCTGGGGGTGGGGTCTCCTGACGGGTGGGTTATGCACAACAATCACTGAGGGACAGTTCTCTTTCACCGCGTCTCGGAACACCTCTGCGGAGCGGATAACGGCCGCGTTGACGTTCCCTTTATATATTTCAAATATAGACAGCACCTGGTTTCTGGTATTCAGAAGCAAAACCCGAAGGCTCTCTTCAGTAAGCAGAGCCATTTCAGGCGTTACAAGGTTGGCCACATCTTGAGGAGACGTTATCGCAGGGCGATCTCCTTCAGGCAATGCTGGAAGGCGCTTCCCAAGTTCTAACGCTACCATAACCTGTAAGACTTTGGCCTCACCAAGCCCCAGAACTTGGTTTAGCTCTTGGAAGCCTGCCTTGGGCAGTCCAGCAAGCCCCCCACGGGTGGCAAGCACACAGGTAGCAAGGTTTAGAACATTCTCTGAACTAGACCCGGTCCGCAAGAGGATGGCTAACAGTGCAGCTTTGCTGAGGAAATGTCACCCGTGGCCTCACAAACGCTCACGAGGACGTTCACTCTGCGGTAAACCTCGGATGCGGAGTTAGTAGGTTACTGGAGGCGGTTGACCTTCCACTGGCACCTCTTCCCATACGAAGACCATCACCCTCAGGTTATGGAGTAATACTAGCCGTTGATTCACGCTCAGCTTCGCAGGTGAGACACACATAGTCCACGCCATGCCCTTCCGCAATCCCAACAGCTATATTTCGTTTCTTTCCACAAACCGAACAGTTCACCGCCACCAAGGGGGTATTGCCCGTTTTAGACGGGGCATTTTCATACCCCCTGAAACCCTTGTAGTCAGGGTTCTGGTGGCGCAGCTCCAAGAACCGTTCACGGTCTTTTCGATGACTTATGGCACCCCCGCCTTTCCAATCCTTGCGAGGTCAAACAATCGATAAATAATCGTTTCCGTTAGGCGACGGTAACAGTGGCTCCAGCAGCCTCAAGCTTCGCCTTGATTTCGTCTGACTCATCCTTGTTGATGCCTTCACGGATTGTCTGTGGGGCAGCTTCAACCAGATCCTTGGCCTCTTTCAGCCCAAGCGTTGTGACTTCACGCACCGCCTTAATCACATTGACCTTGTTAGCCCCAAAGTCCGTCAACGTCACAGTGAACTCGGTCTGAGCTTCATCACCATCGCCAGCATCACCGCCGGCAGCAGCAGCGGCCACGGGTGCAGCAGCCATGGGGACAGCGGCGCTCACACCAAACTGTTCTTCCAACTGCTTAACCATCCAGGAAACATCCAATATTGGCAGTGCCAAAATACCCTCTAAAATCTCTTCCTTTGTAGCCATTGTCTTTCCTCCTGTTATCTTTTATATGGTCAGGCCGTACCGTGCCTACTTGTCTGTACTTTCCGCATCTTCAGTGGCGGTCTCATCTTCGACAGCGCTGTCGGCTTCAGGTGCGTCTTCTGCGGCGCTAGACTCGGCTGCTTCATCCGTATCAACTGCTTCAGCCGCGTCCTCTGTGCTGTCTACATCAGGTGCATCATCTGCGCCTGGTTCGATTGTTTCAGCAGCATTATCGGGGTTAGATACGGCAGTCGCATTGTCTGCGATGGCCTCGCTAGCAGTGCTTGCGCCTCCGGTTGAACGATCCAACACTATTGCCAAGCTCTGTATCGGGCTGTTCAATACTCGCGCCAGACGGGCGACCACCCCGGAAAGCTGGCCCAAAAACATGGACATGAGCACAGGCTTCGGTGGAAGTGCCCCTAGCGCGTTCACTTCTTGCGCTGACATTACCTGCCCCTCCATAACTGCACCGTTCAAAGGCATAGCTATTCGGGTTGAACGCAAGTACTCAGTCAAAAGCTTGGCAGCTGCAACGGGATCACCGTTGCCCAATACCAGCCCAGTTGGGCCGGCCAGTACCTCTTTGATTTGAGGAGAGCCAATCTGATCCGCTGCCAGGGACGCGATTGTGTTTTTCACCACACGGTATTCCAGGTTCTCTTCACGCAACTTCTGACGCAAATCCGTCATAGTAGCAACGTCCAAGCCTGTAAACCCTGTGCTGATGAGGACGCTGTTACTAGACAGCTTTTCCTTCATCTCCTCAAGAGCGTCTACATTTTTATCTGATGGCAATATTCACGCTCCCGTATAGGGCTCTTGGCCCCAAAATAAAAACCCCAGCCTTAAGACCGGGGTGCAGAACAACGTGTGCTCTATACCACCTGCGTGGGGGCTTTCGCAATTATGGCCTTTTGGGCCACCCACGGTCTCCGGCGACTTTTCCCATTCTAACGTAACCTGTTGGCAAACGCCAATCTCAGATTACTCCACCTTTAAGGTTTGTGTCTCAGCGATGTTCAACATAAGACTTGGGCCCATGGTTGATGTCAGGTGCATTGTCTTGAACAACTGGCCCTTAATCCCATCAGGCTTGGCTTCAGTAATTGCTTGAATTGCCGTTGCCAAATTCTCTACCAGAGCAGCGACCGTAAAGCTGAGTTTCCCTATTGGCATATGGAGGTTTGCAGTACGATCCATGCGGAACTCCACGCGGCCACCCTTAGCCTCTTTGATAGCTCGTGGAATATCCTGCTGCTGAACAACGGTGCCAGTCCTAGGGTTGGGCATCAACCCACGGCGTCCCAAGACTCGGCCCAGCTTGCCAATCTGCCCCATCATCTCCGGGGTGGCAACGGCTACCTCAAAGTCTGCCCAGCCGTCTTCCTCAATTTTGCGAATTGTCTCGGCATCGCCAATGTAGTCGGCGCCAGCCTCTCGTGCCAGAGTTTCACCTTCGCCTTGTACAAAAGCAATTACCCGTTGCGTCTTGCCTGTGCCGTTGGGCAACATGGTAACGCTACGGATGAGTTGGTCTGCATGGCGAGGGTCTGCGTTTGTGAAGGCATGCAATTCAACTGTTTCATCAAACTTCACGGAAGTCATCTCTTTAAGGATTTGAATCGCATCCTCAGGAGAATACGGGAACATATGCTCCCGCTTCTTCGCAGAATCGTTGTAGCGTTTACCGTGAGCTCGGGTTGTCCCCGTCCCTGTAGTCATTTAGCCCTCCACAACTTCAATGCCCATGCTTCGGGCTGTACCCTTAATCATTTCAACAGCGGCATCTACATTGCCGGAGTTCAGGTCGCTCAGTTTGTTCTGAGCAATATCACGCACCTGCTTCAACGTCACCTTGCCCACTTTTTGCCTCAGTGGCTCAATGCTCCCCTTCTCAATGCCGGCGGCCTTCCGTAACTGGTCAGATGCCGGAGGAGTCTTGGTAACAAACGTGAAGGAACGGTCTTCATAGACCGTAATCTGCACAGGGATAATACTTCCCGTCAGGTTGGCCGTCTTGGAGTTATACTCCTTCACGAAGCCCATGATGTTTACACCATGTTGTCCCAATGCAGGTCCAACCGGTGGGGCAGGCGTTGCCTCTCCAGCCTTAATCTGGAGCTTAATTAGTGCTCGTACCTTCTTAGCCATGCAGACTCCTCATTAAAGAGATGCGAGCGTTGGGCCCGCACCTCACCAAACTCAATAGTACCGCGATTAACCGATACGTTCCGCTTGAAGGAAGTCCAACTCCACCGGAGTCTCTCTCCCAAAGAACGATACCAGGACTCGAACCTTGCCTTTGTCCGCCAACACTTCATCCACCACACCGATGAACTCACTGAACGGACCGTCAACCACCTTCACATTCTGACCCTTGGCCAGCCCGATCTTCGCCCTGGGCTGTGCCGCATCAATACGTTTGAAGATGTTGGCGACTTCCTTCTCTGTCAACGGGACAGGACGTGCTTTACGCTCGCCTTCCTCGTCAGCAGAAATGAAGCCTGTAATACCAGGAGTGTTACGCACTACGTACCAGCTTTGGTCATCCATTGTCAGACGCACCAGCACGTAACCCGGAAATAGCCGCTCCCTCTTGGGAGTTCGCTTGCCATCCTTAATCTCAACCACTTCTTCCGTGGGAACCACAACCTCAAAGATTTTGGCTTCCACATCCATGGTGGCTATTCGCTGCTCAAGGTTCTTTTTTACGCGTTCTTCCATCCCGGAATAGCAATGAACGATATACCAAGACCCTTCACCCTCAGCGAAATTGGAACCGTCTGTAGGCACTTGTTCTATCTGATCTACGTCGTTCTGCGTAGTCATATCGTCCTCCGTTTTCCCTGAGGCCCTAAGACAGAGTGTTTCGGGCCAATAGGCCAAAGAGGAAATCCAATACCCCGAGAATCAACCCAACCAGACCGGCGATAGCAATCACCACACCGGTTAGCCGAGTAGATTCCTGCCGAGTTGGCCACTCGGCTTTGCGCAACTCTGCAAAAACTTCACCAAAGAACCCCATCCGGAACATTCTGCTCTGGGCAGCAGAACCCATGCTCTGCCGCAATGGGGGTTTTTGGACATTCTGACGCGCCATTAGTTTTACCTTACCTCACGGTGGAGCGTATGGCTTCTGCAACGGTTGCAGAACTTCTTACGCTCTAATCGTTGTGGGTCATTTCGCTTGTTCTTTTCGCTGTGATAGTTACGCTCCCTGCATTCCGTGCACTGAAACGTCATATCAGATCTGTCGCCTTTTTTCGCCATACTACCCTCTATTCACCCACGTTGGTGATAACGCCTGAGCCCACGGTTCGTCCGCCTTCACGGACTGCAAACCGGAGTCCTTGCTCCATGGCCACGGGGACGCTTAGCTTCACCCGCATTTTAATGTTGTCACCAGGCATCACCATCTCCACACCCTCCGGCAAACCAATTTCACCGGTCACGTCCGTTGTGCGGATGTAGAACTGAGGCTTGTAGCCAGGGAAGAACGGAGTATGTCGCCCGCCCTCATCCTTGGTCAACACATAAACCTCGGCGTCTGCCTCCATGTGTGGCTTGACAGAGCCGGGCTTGGCCAGTACTTGCCCGCGCTCAATATCTTCTCGATCAACCCCTCGAAGCAAGCAGCCCACCGCATCACCGGGTACCGCTTCATCAAGCAGCTTGTGGAACATTTCCACGCCGGTAACAATGGTCTTTCGCGTCTCGGTGAAACCCACCATCTCTACCTCATCCTGAACCTTGATGACCCCTCGTTCAACACGCCCGGTCACTACAGTGCCGCGACCCTTGATGTTGAATACGTCCTCAATAGGCATCAGGAAGGGCTGGTCCTTGGGTCGGTCAGGCTCAGGGATGTGTTCATCCACAGCCTTCATCAAATCCAGGATTCCTTGCATTGCTTCCGGGTCGCCATCCAACGCCTTCAGCGCGGAAACCCTGACGATAGCAATATCGTCTCCTGGGAAGTCATACTTCGTCAGGAGTTCTCGGATTTCCATCTCCACCAGTTCCAGCAACTCAGGGTCGTCCATTGCGTCACACTTGTTCAGCGCAACAACAACCGAAGGCACTGCCACCTGGCGAGCCAGAAGGATGTGCTCCCGAGTCTGGGGCATGGGGCCGTCCGGTGCGCTAACTACCAAGATTGCGCCGTCCATCTGAGCCGCACCGGTAATCATGTTCTTGATATAGTCAGCGTGACCTGGGCAGTCCACGTGAGCGTAGTGACGGTTCTCCGTCTCATACTCCACGTGGGTGATGTTAATGGTCACACCACGGGCCTTCTCTTCCGGGGCCTTGTCAATCTGATCAAAGGCCACAAACTGCGTCTTGTTACCGGCCTGCTTTGCTAGCACGGAGCTAATAGCCGCCGTCAACGTCGTCTTACCATGATCAACATGACCGATGGTGCCAACGTTCAGATGTGGTTTGTCTCGAATAAACTTCTGCTTAGCCATTTCTTGAACTAACCTCCTCAGAGTATATGGAGCCCACAGTGGGAATCGAACCCACGACCTCGTTCTTACCAAGAACGCGCTCTACCGCTGAGCTATGCGGGCCTGCGTTCGATTCCCAATTCCAGGTTACAAGGGCTGGAGGGAGTAGGATTCGAACCTACGAAGCCCTTCCGGGCGTCAGATTTACAGTCTGGTGCGTTTGGCCGCTCCGCCATCCCTCCAAGCAGCTAACAGTGTAGCACCGCACATAGCCATCGCCAAGGCCCTTAGACGCACAATTTAACCAAGGCTGAGTAATATTAGGCTCAGCCTTGGCCGCGCATATGCCATTTGCCCGGCAATTTATAGACCGCCAGGGATTCGAAGGAACCCAAAGCATCCTTTCTGAGTATAGTAAAGCCCACCACTATCGTCAAGATTAGTTGCTTTGCATCAGTACGAATTTCGACACGGTATAATTTCACTTTTCCTAACCGCGACTGGCCCCTTTGCTTCGCGATGTTTCAATTGCACCTCCAACCTTCGAGACGCATCCAACACTTCAAGTATAAGGAATGTTTTGAGGTGGTTAAGGTGGTAGTGAGAACCTCGCGGTTGGTAAAACTCGGTTCCATGCTAGCAACCGTAGCAATTATTGGCGCTGCTTGCGCGAGTAACGGCAACCCTAGTAGTTCTGTGGGGAACGAATCTGGCGTCACTGACCCCGCGCCCGCTAGCCCTAGTCTGACTTCCCCAGACCTCACCTTAGGCAGTTCCACTTCACTTCTGCCACTTTCCTCAGATCCAGTAACAGGAAGTGCTACGCCAAGCCTCACGGTGATTGAAGGAGTGGATGAAGAACTTGAGCGCGCGCAGTTTTCTGTGCGTGGTTGGCAGACGGACTTCAGCAAACGCGCTGTACCGATAAGTGGCATCTTCTCCGGCGGCCCCGGCAAAGGCGGTATCCCTGCTATAGACAATCCGCAGTTTGAGAGCGTTAAGGCCGCTGATCAGTGGTTGGGAGGCCAGCAACCTGTGCAGGTTGTCGATATCAACGGCGAAGTAAAGGCATACCCTCTCGGCATTCTCATCTGGCACGAGATTGTCAACGATACCGTGGGCGACGTTTCGGTAGTGATTACCTACTGCCCATTGTGCAATTCAGCATTGACCTTTGACCGGAGGCTGGGCAACCGGCTCCTGGATTTTGACGTCAGTGGGAATTTACGCTTGAGTGGCATGATTATGTATGACCGCCAAACAGAGACGTGGTGGCAGCAGTTGGAGGGCGTTGGAATCATTGGCGACCTTGTAGGAGAGCAACTTACTCTGATCCCCTCTCCGGTGGTGTCATGGAAGCAGTTCAAGTCAGCCCACCCAGATGCCGCGGTTCTTTCTCGAGACACTGGCTTTACCCGACGTTACGGTAGCAACCCTTACTCCTCGCACGATACATCATCGCCGTTCCTATTCTTCGAGCAGACTGATGGTCGACTTAAACTGTTGGACCGGATTGTCGCAATCGACCAGGGTGGTGAGACTGTGGCGTTCTCTTTCGATGTCCTTGCGCAAGAGAAGGTGGTTCCTTACACCTTGGATGGGAACGACTTGGTTGTGTTCTTCCAAGCAGGAACCAATTCAGCGTTAGACGCATCTACCATTGCGGCAGGGCGGGATGTAGGTGCCACCAACGTGTTTCGCCCCTTCATAGAAGATCAACAGCTTACGTTCCAGTCAACGGACAACGGGTTTATCGACAACGAGACCCACATCATATGGAACCTCTTGGGCAAGGGGCTTATTGGGCCGCTTGCAGGTACGCAATTGGAGTCAGTAACCCACGGCAACCATTTCTGGTTTGCATGGGGCATGTTCAAGCCGGACACAGTAGTCTACACAGGAGCAGGCAACTAGCGGGGCTTGGCTGTGCCGATTAGAGAAGTTGGTTGAACTGCCGGTATCGGCAAGAGACGGGGCGTTCGTATATATGAGGCGACTGGTAGCTTTCAATCAGCCTGACGGAAATGGGCTTGCTGACGCCAGGCATCAACTTCTTGCAACACCAACTGTACCGTTTCTCCAGGCGTAGTACCTGGTCGTAGATAGACGTTACTGCGGATGAGGTAGGTTTCCAGTTCAACCACATATTGGCGGTCTCGGATATCCAGAACCACGGCAGAGAACTCATCGCCCAGTTTCCCGGACAGGAGCTTGTGTATCCAGTACCGTTGGCGTTCATTCTCCGCGCGGCCCAGGTCTCGTAGTGTTGCATCGGCTCGGAACAGGACTGTTTTCACTTCTTCCATGCTGTATGCAGAATCATTACCGTCCAATTTACTCGCAAGCTGTCTTTGGTTGACCAAGTCCGCATATCGACGCAGCGGCGAGGTCGCCTGCACGTAGGGCTCAACCCCAATGAGGGCATGGAGCCCAGGCGTGGTGCTCAAACGTGCCGGTCTAATTCGTCGAAGGATGTGGAACTGCCGAACCGCATTTACAGACGTGTCTGGCACATCTTCCAAATCCACAGGGTCCTGGGATCGGTAGATGGCAGGAATGTCATTGTCACGCAAGTAAGTGCCTATACAGTTGTTCATCAGCACCATGAATTCGGCCACTAATCGACGGGCTAGTGTAGGCATAGGTGTCACAGATACGGATATATTCTTTGATTCATTCACGCGTACCTTAAGCTCTGGCCTATCCATTTCTAAGGCGCCGGATGCAAGTCTAGACTCCCGTAGAGGTTGAGCAACTGCGTTCAGTGTTTTAAGCGGTTCACCATACGGCGCCGTGGAATCCATTAACGCCGCATCCGCCTCTTCGTAGGAGAGCTTGTACGCGCTACGCACCAGGGAACGATAAAGCTCCCAACTCTGTAGCTTAAAGCCATCATCCATCTGTGCTAGTAGCGAAATAGCAGGCCGTATTCCCCCAGGGACCAGGCTCCCGGCTACTTCTGATAGTTGTCTAGGCAGCATGGGCAACGTACCCTCCGGTAAATAGAGGCTGGTCATACGTTCCCGGGCAGCGTCCTCAATCAACCCCACGGCCGGAACCATGGCAGCTGCGTCGGCTATGTGCACACCCACTTCGTAGCCGGTCGGCGTGCGCTGCACAGACAAACCATCGTCAATATCTACGGTGCTGGCCTCATCAATAGTGAACACATCCAGGGCTGAAAGGTCTCGCCTGTTGTGACCTAGGGGCACTGCAAGCGCAGCCAGTCGTTCAGCCTCCGCTAGCACTTCATCGGAGAATGTTGTCTTCACTCCTAGGCGACGTAGCGTGAAGAACTCGTCCTCGTCCATCTCGCCGCGCCGCACCAGCAGTTCAAAGGCCAGCTTCTGTGGGTCTTGCGTCTGCTGTACCTGTCGCAACCATCCCTTAACCGCTTTTGCAGCCGTGGAAGAGTCACCCTCTACCGCATATTGGCGTATAGTCTCAAGCCAACTCAACTGGCGGGGAGTCAACTCAGCGGAGTCATTGCCTGTAGAAGACGTTCCGCCTAGCCAGGCAATGAATGTAGATTCCTCGTTCGCTGCTTGCTGGTGCTGATCCCTGCGTTCTATCTGTGCCGTTACCTCTTCCTCAGCGAGTGGCTTGAGCGTAAGGGCATCGGCATCGAAGTAACGCAGGGGAGCTGCGAACAAGCTTAAGAGCAGTGCCCCAAGCTGAACACTTTCTACAGGCGGAGACCAAACCAATTCAGAGAGGTCTGTTAAAGAGAGGCCAGGAATTTCCCCTTGGACTACCCTCCACGCTTCTTCAACATTCGTTTCAGTGGCCAATTGCTCGGCCGCCCCAATCCATTGAGCAAGGGCCGAGTCCAGCACCACAATGTCTGTTTCCCAGGCAAATTGCTGTCTGGTGACGCGAAAGGGTTTACCGTCTGCGCCTGTAGCCCACCACCGGTTGTCCGCTCCAACGCGAGTCAGTGCCAGAATATAGAGTCCGCCTCTACGAATCAGGGCAATATGTGGTTCGGCCATAGGTTCCTTCATAGGAGCTATTGCTAGGAGTGAGGACACAAACGAGGAGGCTGGCTTCAACGAGGGTGTCTATTAGGAAAAGTATAGTCCGGTGTGGTACGCCCAACAAGCTATAAAACTGATGAAGTCCGCGAGGTTGAGTTATTGGAAAGAGGGGTCTGAGCCTTGTAGAGGCACCAGCAGTCCCAGATGATTGCTGGTGCGGTGTCAGAGAGGCCAAGTATCAAGATTGGCCTTAGCGATCCTTGGAGGGTTTCGTTTTGGATGGAAAATCATTGGAGCGATAGAGCATTACTGCTAACTGAACAGCATCCTTAATGATCTCATCACGGTGAAGATCAAAGGTGTCTGTGTTCCGTATCACTGCAAGGTAATGCATCTAGGCCTCCAAAGGTTTCAAGGGTGGGTACCAACTTTGTTTAAGGTCAGTTTTATTTTCGTTTATATTTCATTCGTGATTCATTTGAAATACGAATGATATCTGCCATTTATTGTCTAGCTATAAACGATTCTCTCTTCAGTTGCTCTTCGAGTTGAATACCCTATGTGAGATGTCCACATACTTAGACGAACAAAGGGGTACTTGTGTTCCAAAAGGTTTCCTTACACAAGCGCCCCTGAATAAACCAGTTGATTCCCTTACGGAGAACTAGCCTCCTGGATACCCGTTCTCGTGATCCCTGTGCCACCTAAATGCGTCCTGAATCATCCGTTCAATGGTTGAGTACTGCGGCGTCCAGCCCAGGTCAGCCATCAAAGCGGAGGCATCAGCTACCAGTTCAGGCGGATCGCCAGCACGTTTCGATTCCACTTGAACAGGTATATCAGCAAGGCATACCCGTGCAGCCACGTCTATGACTTCTCTCACTGAGTAGCCTTTTCCTGTTCCTACGTTGTACGCTCGCCGTGGCAATTCGCCTATCGCCCCTAACGCCCGTACATGCGCCTGAGCTATGTCTTCTACGTGTACATAGTCACGGACTGCTGTACCGTCCGGCGTAGGGTAATCATCTCCATAGAGCGATAGGTGATCCATCTTTCCTAATGCCACATTGATGGCGTTGGGGATGAGATGCGTCTCCGGGCGATGGTCCTCGCCCACGGGACCGCTAGCACCCGCAGCATTGAAATAGCGCAGAGACACGCTTTGGAAGCCGTACGCCTCTCCATACCATGCCAAAGCTTCTTCCATTCGAGCTTTGGTATCACCATAGGGGTTTACCGGTGCAATAGGGTGGTCTTCCCGGATAGGCGTCTGGTTCGGCACTCCATACACGGCGGCGCTGGAAGAAAAGATCATCTTGGATACACCGCAGCGATGCATGGATTCCAGTAAGGTCAGTCCGTCTCTCAGGTTATTCGCGTAATAGAGGTCAGGGTTGGCCACGGACTCCCCTACTTGAGTAAGCCCTGCTAAGTGAACAACCGCATCAACCTTGAACTGCGCAAAGAGTTTATCCATAGCTGGCCCATCGCCAACGCTGATACGGAAGAATTTTGTTTCTTTTGATATAACTGCTCGATGGCCGCGACTGAGGTTGTCGACAGACAACACCTCATTTCCTTCTTTAAGAAGAGCTTGCGTCACAACGCTGCCGATAAACCCTGCTGCGCCAGTTACCATGATGAGCGGCACGTAGGCCTCCTGTGTTTGAGTGAGATTGATTTGAACCTGGCGAGGCTCTTAGGTAGGACGAGTTTGAAGAACGGCACGAGGGCTGGATACCTTCCGACACCACTGAATCAACAGCCATGCCAACCGAGGCCACAACCGCAAGGGCAGCGCACGGAGCACTCGCAAAACAACTGCGGGGCGGAACAGGTGAGAGAACAGATGCAATGGAAAATTAATGTCCCCCTGGGCAGCCATTACTTCTTTAACTTCCTTTAGGGTGAAAAGTTGTAAGATTTGCTCCGTTTCGGCAGGAGTCAACTCAGCAAGCATATGGCGTAATAATCTGCCCCTGTATAACTCCAACCCCACGGTACACATCCACTCTGTGATATAGTGCTCAGCGGCTTCTTCTCCAATTTCACCACGCTCTAGGGCTGCAACCGCCACTTCAGCGCATATGTTTGCGCTGAGGATGCTTGTATGAATTCCTCCACCGGATGTGGGTTTCACCTGCCCAGCTGCGCCTCCCACCAACATTGCCCGCGGCTCCGCAATCTGCCGAAGAGGCGCCATCAGGAATTGCGCCACCCTGCAACCGCAAGACAATGCTTCCCCTCAGGTGTTCATGCCGCTCCATCAAACCTTCTAGGAGCCTTCGGGGGTTCTTGCCGCGCTCATCGCTACCGATGCCGATGCGAGACACACCAGCGCTTAAAGGAATCGTCCACCCAAACCACCCAGGGGCAAGGTCCAGCTGTACGTAGACCTCCACCATGTCATCGTTCTGTGCCTGCATAGTGACCTCGCCACCAACGGCAACAATGGTCTCTTGTGCTGCCCCTGTTCCTATTCCTTTAGCCACGGCAGAGTGTGAACCGTCAGCGCCTATGACCAACCTGACATTAATCGTCTGTTCAGCCCTGTTTGGGCCTCGCTGCACCTGCAATCGCACGCCCTCGTTGTTGCGTTGCATCCCAATCAGCCTGCTCTCAAGGGCTCAAACCGCGCCAGCCTCTTACGCTTGTTGCGCCAACCCTTCATCCATACGTGCCCAATCAATCACAAGGGCATGGACTCTGTTGCCACCCACAATGATTTTATTCCCCTCAGGCGTGTACACCACACCACCTTTTATGCGATTCACCACGATATCGTCGCCCATGCCTCCAGCTTCCAGCGTTCTTGGGGTAATCAAGCCTGAGCAATGGACGGGCTGCCCAACTACAGCGTGATCTTCCAGTAACAACACCTTGTACCCAGCAGCGGCTAAATCCCGCGTGGATACAGAGCCTGCTGGACCAGCGCCTACTACAGCTACGCCAAAATCCAAAGGAATTCCTCCACGTAATTATGTCTATATTTCCCGCAATACAATGATATCAGGGTCAGGAGGCCGTTGAACCTACCTGCACAATTGCCTATTATAGCTATTGGCAGAACGAAATTCTCTGTTGGTCAGTTCCAATAGAAAGCCGTTGCGTGGATATTTCCATTGTCATCCCTGCATACAACGAGGAAGCTCGCATAGGCCGTACTCTCAGTGCGTATGCTGAAGAGTTTACTCGCAAATACAGCAATCATTGGGAGTTACTGGTTGTTCTGAACGGTTGTACGGATAGTACAGAGGACGTCGTCATTGCTGCTGGCCGTGATTGTCCGGCAATCCGCCCCCTGGTATACAAAGAGAAGCTGGGCAAGGGCGGGGCTATCCTACAAGGCCTCAATGCCGTTGTAGGTAGCTTCGTTGCCTTCGTTGATGCCGATAACATGGTTGATCCCCAAGAAACAGCAAAGCTTCTGGAAGCCCTTGGCGCGGACGACGTTGCCATTGGGTGGCGTCGCCCGGATCTCACGCTGGCTACCAAGCCTCAGCCCTGGTTCCGAAGACTGGCGAGTCTGGTTTTGCCCTTATGGGCTCGATGGTTCTTGCGTCTGCCCTTCCATGACCCACAATGCGGAGCAAAAGCCATGCGCAAAGAAGCCGCTACTGCTATGTTGCCCTTGCTGCATGAACAAGGCTGGGCACTGGACCTTGCAATGTTGATGGCAGCTAGAGACCTGCGGCTAACGGTAAAGGAAATTCCAGTGTCATGGTTGCACGTGGCAGAGGGTTCCAAAGTTCAGCTCCGACAGGCAAGCTGGGAAGTATTCGTAGCCACATGGCGGTTGAAGTTCAAACGGCGACGCCCAACAAAAAAGGAGCCTGGGTAAACCAAGCTCCTTTTATTGATTGCTTTCTAAATTGCTACGGTTTCAGATACTTGGACAGCACCAGATTATCCTTTGCCTGCGGTGTGTTTCGCGCCAGTATCGGCAAATACCCTTCATAATTTTTGGCCTGGGCCAATTCCCTGGCAATGCCCTTATAGCCCTCTTTGAATACGCCCCTACCGTTGAACGGGCACACCATCAGGCATATCTTGCAGCCCCATAGTCGGTTGAAGTACGGCTCACACTTGGAAGTATTCACGTGCCAACGCAACACGCCGTTGACCTCTTGCTTCTCCGGTGAGAGGGCCTCTCCGGGGCAGAAGCGTGTACATACGGTGCAGCGGTCACACATTGCGTCAATCCCGTAGTCCTTGGGGCCGTCCACCACCAACGGCATGTCAGTGGAAACCAAGGCCAAGCGCCAGGACGATCCGAATTCAGGGTTAATTAGAGAGCCATGTTTGCCTAGTTCACCCAACCCTGCTAGATACGCCATTGGGACATGGGCAAGCTCTCCTGCGTTTGGATGAGCCCAAGCTGAGTAACCAAATCCGCCAATGTACTGGGATATACGTACGGCGATGTCTAACATCTTGAAATAGACGCGATGAACCTCTTGTTGAGAGTTCTGCCCAATGTCTGACATCATGTCAAACTTCATCGCCAAGCCAAAAGCGAGCACACGGGTGTGGGGCGCCATGTCAGCATCTTTAAAGACAAAGTTGGAGTCCATCTCCGCAACACCAACCACGTCAGCTCCGACTTCCTTTGCAAAGTCCTTGATGTGCTCTGTTAATTCGTTCAGATCACCCAATTCTGTTTTGTTCGGGTTGACTGCAGCAGATCGTTCCGGCCACAACACCTGGTTCTGCATCCAATTATATCGACGGGCTTCTTCAGGGTACTGGCGCTGAAATTCACGGGAACCCTCAGTGTCGCCAGCAGGGCCTTCGCGCCGGTGTCGACTAGGGGGGATGGCTTTAGAAACATCAGTAATCATGACGCCCTCCTATCCAGAATTGAGGGTAGTCTACCATAAGAACCACGTAACACAAACGCCGTCCAATGATGTTTGAAGTGTGCATGAGTAATAGTGGCGAATAGAACGCTGTCCCAAATAACCGTGTGGAAGTGCTAGTTTTCCCGACGTCGTAGGTAGTCAGCCGTCTTACCGAGGGCGCGGTTTCGTATGCGGATAAGCGGAAGTCGCCACAACGCTTCCCACACGATACCCCAGGATATCTTTGAAGCACCCCTCTGTCTGTCCACGAAGTGTATCGGGTACTCGATAATGCTGTAGCCTAAGTTTTTACACACCATCGTCACTTCAGATTGAAACCCAAACCCTTTGCATAGCAAGGAATCCAGTGGGAGAGCCTCAATAACTTGCCGCCGAAAAGCTTTGAACCCAGATGAGGCATCGTGAATAGGGACACCACCCACCCAACGGGTATAAGCATTCCCATACCGACTCAGCGCACGACGCGACCAACCCCAATGGGCGTCCACCTTGCCCCCATCCACGTATCGAGACCCAACCACAACATCAGCAGTCTCTAGCGCGTGAATCATGGCAGGAATGGATTCTGGAGCGTGGGACAGGTCAGCGTCCATCTGGAGGATTACATCGGGTTCAAGGGCTACAGCAGCTTTGTATCCAGCCACATATGCAGGCCCTATCCCCCGTTTGACAGCCCGATGAAGGACATGGATGCGCCCGGGGTGGGCTTGCGCCATTGCATCAGCAATAGCTCCCGTGCCATCTGGAGAGCAATCGTCTACAACCAGAATGCTCAACTCAGGGAATTCCAACGCTAATAGCTTGGTAAATATTTCTGGAAGGTTTTCCGCCTCGTTATAGGTGGGGATGACCACACAGACCTTGGAATTCACTTCCACATTGTCCTCATACGTCAATCTTGCGCCTGACAAAACCAAGGGCGAGAGATACATTTGGCGTTGTAACCTATGAGAGTGCCGGGTCTCTCAGCTTCGCTGGTGGCTCCGGGTCAAAGACCTTCTCTGGTTTCCATTGGCCCAAAGGCTTGTCAAATCGAGCCAGTGCAAGGAACTGTCCATCGTGGGCATACACGCGCCAAAGGTCGCCATGCTGCACCTGCGCGGTAGCTTCCCTTGGCCCAAGGGTTACGGGTCGGCCATTCTTAACAAAGGACTCCAACGCCCCGGTGACCGTGGCGGCCGGAAGGTTTTGTACAACGGTGTCTGGTGTATGAATCAAATCACGCCACGTCCCCGCCTCTACAGCCTCTGTAAACGCTTCTGGCGTTACGCCATTTTCCACCAGGAACGGGCCTGCTTTACGTCGTTCCAACTCCACCACGTGGGCACCGCAACCCAACACTTGCCCCAAATCATGGCCTATGGAACGCACGTACACGCCTCTTCCGCACTCTATGTCCAGAACAACGTCTGGTGACTCCCACTCCAGTATCTCCAATCGAGACACCTGAACGGCTCTTGGTTCGCGTTCTACTTCAAACCCTGCACGTGCTAGGTCATACAGCCGCTCACCACCATGTTTCAAGGCGCTGTACATAGGGGGAACCTGAGATATCAATCCACGGAAGCCCACTAGAGCAGCTTCAATGTCTTCCCGGGTCACGCCAGACGCATCCGCCGTAGCAACAATAGTTCCATCAGAATCATATGTGTCTGTAGCCTCGCCTAGGCGTACCTTTGTCCGATACAGCTTGGTGCCATCAACCAAGGGGTCCATCAGCCGGGTAGCTTGCCCAAAACAAATTGGCAATACACCAGAAGCCACGGGGTCCAGCGTGCCACCGTGCCCAACCTTCTTTTCCTTGGTTAATCTCTTCACCATGCGAACCATATCCATGGAGGTTTCGCCTACGGGTTTACAGAGGTTCAATACACCGTTGATGGTCACACGCTCCGTTCTTGATGAGTGCCGTCGCTTTCAATCACCTGATCGATGAGCTTTAGCAGGTCGGCACCGCGTTCCATAGTCATATCTAATTCAAAGGTCAGTGTGGGGATTTTGCGCATCTGAATCCGGCTTCGCAGGCTAGCACGGAGAAAGCCCTCAGCAGACTTGAGGCCCTTCATAACGTCAACCTGCTCTTCAGGAGTAGCCATGACGCTAACGTATACACGGGCCTGATCCAAATCTGGGGCTGTGTCAACTTCAGTAATAGTCACAAAGGATGCCACACGGGGATCCTTTAGTTCACGCAATATCAGTTGGCTTAGTTCTTCTCTGAGAAGTCCGTTTACGCGGCCCATCCGACGATTCATAGTTCAAGGTTCCTGGAAATCGGAATTCTTAGACACTGTCGAGAGCTTTTAGCCTCGCTCAATGTGGAACGCTTCCAGGGTGTCCCCTTCCTCGAAATCAGTGAACCCTTCAACAGTAAGTCCGCACTCAAAACCCGCTGTGACCTCTCGTGCGTCATCCTTAAATCGTTTCAAAGTGGATACGCCACCCGTGTAAATCAATTCCTTACCGCGAGTAATCCGGACTTGAGAGTTCCTGGCAACCCTTCCATCAAGCACCTGGCAGCCGGCAATCTTAACCCGGCGTCCAACGCTGAATACTGCCCTAACCTCCACATGCCCATCCAATACCTCTCGGTCTTCTGGCGTCAGGAGACCCTTCACGGCCTTCTCTACGTCCTCTGCAAGCTGGTAAATGATGTCATACAGCCTTATTTGGACACGGCGCTGCTCTGCCAGCATCCTGGCACCAGGCTCAATCCTTGTGTTAAAGCCCATGACAATGGCGTTGGATGCGCTGGCCAACAGGATATCGCTCTCAGTCACAGTACCCGCAGCAGCGTGGAGGATGCGGACCTGGGCAATCTCGGATGATGATTTAGAAATAGTTGATCGTACAGCTTCAATGCTTCCCTGTACGTCGCATTTCAGAATAATTGGCAATTCTTTAGTCTCGCCGGACTGGATTCGTATGGAAACCTCTTCCATTGAGAGCGATCCAGTTTGCTGAGACTCCTTACGACGCAGCCGTGTTTCCATGAGCGCCTTGGCAGACCGCTCATCTTCTGTTGCTAGGAATGGGTCACCCGCCATTGGCAACTGTGTAAGACCCAATATCTCAACAGGAGTGGATGGGCCAGCCTCTTTAGTGCGACGTCCCGTGTGCAGGATCATTGCCTTGATACGGCCCCAAGTGTCACCAACAACAATGTTGTCGCCCACTCGCAACGTCCCCTGCTGCACCAACACCGTAGCAAGAGGGCCCTTGCTCTTATCCAATTGTGCTTCTACCACTACGCCACTGGCGGGTCGAGTGGGATTGGCTTTCAATTCCTGAACCTCTGTAACAACCATCAGGTTCTCAAGAAGCTCGTCAATGCCATCTCGTGATTTAGCTGAGACTGGCACCATAATGGTGTCCCCACCCCAGTCCTCTGGTAGCAAGCCCATCTCTGAGAGTTGGCGTTTTACTCTGTCAGGGTCGGCGTCTGGCCTGTCCATCTTGTTAATTGCCACAACAATCGGAACGCCAGCGGCTTTCGCGTGGTTCACTGCCTCTGTCGTCTGTGGCATCACACCGTCATCTGCCGCCACCACCAGAATTGCTATGTCCGTTGCTTGAGCACCCCTGGCTCGCATAGCGGTGAACGCCTCATGCCCGGGAGTATCCAGGAATGTCAGATTGACCTCACCGTGCATAACCTGGTACGCGCCGATGTGCTGAGTGATACCGCCAACTTCCTTATCTACCACATTGGTGTTACGGATAGCGTCTAATAGTGTCGTCTTACCATGGTCAACGTGACCCAGGATTGTGACCACTGGTGCCCTTGGCTCAAGGTCTTCCTCTGCGTCCTCCACTGGCTTGAGAGAGTCTACTTCCTCCTCTGAGGCAGCGTCCTCAAGCCTACGGACTCGGTGTCCCAATGTGGTTGCAACCGTTGCAGCCATCTCAAAGTCTATGACCTCATTCACCGTTGCCATAATGCCGTTGCGCATCAATTGCTTGATGATGTCAATCGAGTTGGTGTGCATAACCGCAGCAAGCTGGCTCACCATTATGGCCGGCGGCAGTTCAAGGACTACAGACGGATCCAACGCAGCTTCAACAGCTGCTCCCCCCTGCCCCTCTTTACGGGGTCCTCTTCGCCGTGGTGGCCGGTTTGGTCGGAATGTTCGTCGTGCCATATCAGTCCTCTCAAGCAATCCAATTGGGCTTTTGTTCTTCGGCGTATGCAAGCAATGCTGTTCGCTGCTCTGAGCCGATCTTGGTGTTTAGTGTTCGCTCCAGCCGACTCCGGTTAATGCCGGAATCCCAGCAGGAAGAATCTTCACAGAGATACGCGCCCCGCCCTGAGGCCTTTCCCGTAGTGTCCACCGAAACGCTTCCTTCTGGAGAGCGAACAATGCGCACCATTCCCCTTTTATCGCTTTTGAGCCCGCACCCACAACAGGTTCGGACGGGAATGTGCTTTACCGGCATCTCCAGTACCAGCCTAGGGGTTACCCCCTGGCCCGCTTACCCTTCTTAGCCTTCGGTCGGTTCAGGTTAGCGGTTGTAGTTGCGCTGGCGGCTGCGGCTGCGGCTGCGGCGGCTGCTGCTGCTGCTGGATCAGGCCGTTCTGTCCGGTTTCGCCCACGCTCAGACGGCATAATATCTTCTGCAAACCGCAATCCAGATGATTCACGCACTGTAGTTGGAATTACCCAAATGGAGTCATCATCAACAGAAATACCTGCTGGCTCAGGAACTACTTCTACAACTGCTGCTGCCTCTTCGGCCTCCTCACGCAACAACTCCTCCAGCTCTGCATTCTGAGTGGAAGAAGGTGCATCTGCCTCTGTAGATGATTCAGCTGTAACGGGCTCCGCGCTTGCTACAGCCTCATCCAGCACACCAGACGTTGCAACCGATGGTGTTGCTGCAGCAGCCGCAGCTTCAACCACAGCCTCAGCTTCGGCTACTGCAACAGCACCATCGGCTACAGCGTCTGGTGACTCCAAGTCAGACTCGGACTCACTACGGATATCAATACGCCAGCCGGTCAGCTTAGCTGCCAGCCGGGCATTCTGACCCTCCCGGCCAATGGCCAGAGAAAGATGACGGTCAGGCACTACAATCAAAGCGGAATGTTCTTCCTGGTCCAAATCCACCCTGGTCACCTGCGCCGGGCTTAAGGCATTGGCAAGGAAATCAGCCGCGTCCTCGCTCCAGGGCAGCACGTCAATTTTCTCGCCCTGAAGCTCATTTACAATATTTTGAATGCGGAAGCCTCGCAGCCCCACACAGGAACCAACAGGGTCAACGCCCTCTTGGCGAGCCTGCACCGCTACCTTTGTACGGGAACCAGCTTCCCTGGCGATGGCTTTGATCTCCACAACGCCCTTGAAGACCTCTGGGACTTCACGCTCAAAAAGCCTGCGAACAAGATTTTTATGGGCTCTGGAAAGAATCAATTCCGGGCCACGAGCGCTCTCAACAACTTCAGAAAGGTAGAACTGTAACGTCGTATTGGGGCGGTATCGCTCGCTGGGAACCTCTTCCTCACGAGGCATCAGTGCGTCAGCACGGCCAAGGCTTACGACAACCTGTCCAGGCTCAACCCGCTCAATACGCCCAGCAAGGATTTCGCCAACCCTGCTGGTGTATTCAGAAAGCACAAGTTCCCGCTCCGCCTCTCGAAGCCGTTGAAGGACTACCTGCTTCGCCGTCTGCGCAGCAATCCTGCCCGCAGCAGCAAAATCTGTCTCAATCTGAATGATGTCCTCAACGGCTGCATCCGCCTTGAACTTCTTTGCGTCTTTGAGGGCAATCTCTTTACGCTCGTCTTCTACATCTTTGGTCGTTTTAACAACAGTCTTCACGATATAGACCGTAACCTCGCCATCGCCCGGATCAAGCTTCACCGAGAGGTCATGGCCAGCGCCAACGCCCTCTTTTCGATAGGCGGACACCAACGCAGCTTCAACTACGCCAAGGACCGTGTCCCTAGGTAGCCCACGCTCTGCCGCTAACTGAGTAACAGCAATAAGAAAGTCACTCTTCATACCCCGGACCTCCGTAACACACCCTTCTTTCAAGCAAAAAAGTGGGGCGAGCCCACTTTCAAGCGCAACGTAGGGTATGGTCTACTACTTGAATTTTAGCACTCTAGCTGACCTCCTGCAACCACATAACGCGTCTCACGCGCGAGGGTTTTGCAATGTGCTAGGTGCTCTTTCTTCCTAAAGCTCGAAGTTAGGCAGACAGAGCATCCCTATGCATCGGGATTGTTGACAGGTTCTCTAGCTGAATGCTACGCTCCACTCAACGTCCCATAGCTAAATGCAACGATGGGGAGTAGTAGCGGAGGACCCTTGCACCAGCGAGTCGGCAGATAGTGGAAGGTCGACAGCCTAGGCACCGTGAACTCGTCCCTGAGCAGTGGTTCTGAAACCAAGTAAGAACCACCGGTGGCACCGTTACAGCCATTCAAGTTGTCCCGATACGTTCGGAAAAACAGGGTGGTACCTCGGGTTATGTCGAGCAACCCGTCCCTACATGGGGCGGGTTTTTTGTTGGGAATTAGGGGCAGATTGAGCGGGGGCATCAATGTCGATATTGTATTCATCAAGGTTGCTGTTTGGGGGGGTAGCATCAGTGCTATCTGTCCTTGGAATCAGTTGCAACTCATCACAGTCAGAAGTAACTGATCCCAGAACCAAAATTACCTAGGTAACGGCTCGGAATTCCTTAAATGATGGCACCTACACAATTTTTATAGACTGTACTGTCCAAAATGAAGGGGCTAGTGGCTCTATACTCGTGTCCGCGGAATTAACGGGAACGGGAGCAAACAGCAACGAACCGTTTCTATCGCAGGGGACGATGCCGACACAGTGACGTTTTCGTTCCCCGAAGCGACGCAATGTGAAACACGGTTGGGTGAGTACCAATTCAACTGCAACATAGAAAATTAAATGACAGGGGAACCTATAACCCTTCTATTCGGGTGAAGTGTCCGTTGGAGGTTACATGCAAAAACTAACAGACCTAAGCCAGTTCAAATGGATAGCTGAAAACGTTGACCAAGATCTCCATCCGGAGAGCCCTTGGAGCTACGTCTCTGAATATCTGCCGGTCAACTACCCTGCCTATTGCAAGATATTCCACGCCATCTATGAGGACCTCTCGATTACAGATAAGGTGATAACCTGGGGCGAAGTGAGCTCAAAGGGTAGTTCAGATAGCTCTGACGAAGTTAAACGGGTGAAATGGCAAGACTTGGCAACAGAGTATTCATTGGAGTTCCACCCAGAGATGAACCAAGACTCATTTGCGCTCAATTTTCCAAAATCAAGTTGGCCTCGATACCTCATCGCCCCTCGTGAAGGCACCCTGGATGAGGAAGAATGCCCAGGCCTTTCCCAGGTTTTGACATCCTTTTCCAACGACCAACCCTGCTATTTTTTCTATGACCCGAATTCTAGGTCTACTGCCAACGATTTTATAGGAGTGCTCTACCACGGTGGTCTTGACGGAGTGGATGCGTTATCCAGTGAAGGATCCTACTACACCACTCCAACCTACTGGTGGCCTGAAGACAAGCGATGGACGGTATTCACAGACCCAGATTACGCCTTCACAATCGTCGGAGGGCCGCAGGAGCTCATCGATGCAATCATGGAGAACCCGGGTTTGGAAACTGTCGCCGTTCAACTTTCCACACGGATTACGCCCAATTCTGACCAGGTAGATATTCAAGGTGACGTACAAGATGATTAAATGGAGACAACATGACCCAGAATTACGGACGTAAATCTAAGCTTCGATGGGATCCCCAGGCCATTGATAAGAAGTGGCAGGGAAAGTGGGCAGCGGACAAGCTCCACCACGTCGCTGACGATGACCCTCGGCCCAAGTGGTATGAGATGACCATGTACCCCTATCCCTCTGGCGATGTCCACATTGGCCACTGGTACGCCATGGCTCCATCAGACGCCCATGCCCGTTTCCGTAAGATGCAGGGTTACAACGTGCTTCACCCCATGGGGTTTGACGCTTTTGGTCTGCCCGCAGAGAACGCCGCAATCCGCCAGGGCGTCCACCCCCATCCATGGACGATGGCAAATATTGACCGGATGCGCGTCCAACTTCGGTCTATGGGCACCATCTACGATTGGGATAGGGAGATAATCTGCTGCCTCCCTGAGTACTACAAGTGGAGCCAGTGGCTCTTCCTTCAGCTATACAAAGCTGGCTTGGCCTACCGTTCTTTCGCGCCAGCGGTGTGGTGCCCATCGTGCCAGACGGTGCTCGCCAACGAGCAAGTGGTAGATGGGGCATGCGAGCGGTGCAGCACCATCATCACTCGACGTGAACTCAACCAGTGGTTCCTGCGCATCACGAAGTACGCCGATGAACTCCTGGACGGTTCCAAGCTGATTGATTGGCCAGAGAACATCATGATTATGCAGCGGAACTGGATTGGCCGTAGCGAGGGCGCAGAGGTCGCATTCGATATTAGCCATCTCGGCTTGGAAGAGAATCAACTAAAGGTCTTCACCACTCGCGTTGACACCATCTTTGGCGTGACCTTCCTAGTGTTGGCCCCGGAGCATCCACTGGTCGCTGCCCTGACGTCGCCAGAGCAACATGACGCCGTTAACGCCTACGTTGGTGAAGCAAAGGCCAAGTCTGACATTGAACGCATGTCCACGGACAGGGAGAAGACGGGTGTGCCCCTCGGCACGTACTGCATCAACCCGGCCAACGGGCAGCAAGTGCAACTCCTCACCGCAGATTACGCCGTTGCCTGGTACGCCACCGGAGCGGTCATGGGCGTCCCTGCCCACGATCAGCGCGACTTTGAGTTCGCGACGAAATTCGGATTACCGATCCGCACAGTCATTGCCGCTGAAGACTCAACGGGCGAAGAAGCCCTAGAAGCTGCCTACGCAGAACCAGGGATGATGGTCAACTCTGGCGACTTCAACGGCATGCCAAACAAGCAGGCTGCTGAGGCCATTGCCGCCTACCTGGAAGCCAGAAACTCGGGCGGGCGCACCAAGACCTATCGATTGCGTGACTGGCTGGTTTCTCGTCAGCGTTACTGGGGAACGCCCATCCCTATAGTCCACTGCCCCACGTGCGGCCAAGTACCAGTCCCGGAGGATCAGCTTCCAGTGCTGCTGCCGGAGGACGCCGATTTCAAGCCCACCGGCGAGTCGCCCTTGGCTCGCAACGAAGCCTTCGTTAACACCACCTGCCCCCAGTGCGGCAACACCGACGCAAACCGCGAGACCGATACCATGGACACGTTCTTCGATTCGTCCTGGTACTTCCTGCGGTACCTGAGTCCCCACGACGATGAGCATGCCTTTAACCCTGAACAAGTGAAGAAGTGGGCACCCGTTGACCAGTACACCGGAGGCGCAGAACACGCTGTCATGCACCTTATGTACGCCCGATTCTTCACCAAGGCCCTGAGGGACATTGGCCTACTAGAGTTTGATGAGCCCTTCCTTCGCCTGTTCAACCAGGGTCACATCATTGCGGACGGGGCCAAAATGAGTAAGTCTCGCGGTAACGTCGTTGCGCCTGACGAGTACGTTCAATCCGTAGGTGCTGACGTAGTCCGTACCTATCTCATGTTCGTTGGCCCCTGGGAGGGCGGTGGTGAATGGGTTGATGGTGGCATCAACGGAATTACACGGTGGTATAACCGCGTCTGGGAGATTCTTGAACGCAACCCCGGAAGCCTGAAAGCCAGCGATGGTTCCGATGGAAGCCGAGAAGTACGCCGAAAACTCCACCAAACCGTTCGGAAGGTCTATCAGGACCTGGACACCTTCAAGTTCAATACCGCCATTGCGGGTTTGATGGAGTTGACCAACCTCCTTCAAAGGATCTGGGAGGAGGGCTCCGCTAGCAAGGCGTCGTGGGTGGAGGCTCGAAAGGCATTCGTGGTAATGCTGGCCCCCATCGCACCTCACCTGGCGGAAGAGTTCTGGGAGCGCATTGGGGAGAAAGGGAGCATCCATTTGCAGTCGTTTCCAGCATGGGACGATGCCCTGGCAGTTGAGGAGATGGTGACCCTGGTGGTGCAGGTTGACGGCAAAGTGCGTGACAAGCTGCCCGTGCCCCTCGATATCTCCGAGGCCGACGCCAAGGAGCTAGCCATGGCCCAGGACAACGTAAAACGGCACATCGAAGGTAAAGCCGTCGCCAAGATCGTCTACGTTCCGGGCAGGCTGTTGAACATCGTTACCAGGAGCTAAGCTCTAGACACTGGGACCTCCACCGTTCATTCTTAGCGAGGAGTCACTAAGGATGAACGGTGGATACTGATCCATCACGAGAAGAAGAATATATACTTCCATCTGCAGCGGCCAGCCCGACACTCCGTCTACGTTAACTAAAGAGCCCGCGCTGGTACCCATCAGAAAGCAGAATGGTAAACCAGGCAATAAACACCCCTATGCCCCCCCCAAAGAGCGCGTGTAACAGGGCGTTGATAGCGACCATTTTGTCAGCGGAAGGTGATGGTATAGGGATGGGGTGTCCACATGCACGCCTTGCTCATCATCCGTAGATGGGTACTCGTCACGTAGTAACAAACCGTAGGCAACTATCTTGGCCATGAATGTTGCAATGTTAATGTTCCACTCAAACCACCACTTCGGATCCTTCTGGCGGAAGAGAATCAATAACAAAGCACGGGAAAAGACTACACTCTCAGCAACGGCAGATATGCTCGATTCCTCAGGTGACAACAGAATCATGGTTGAAGAGCTAGTCCTTCAGGTACCTGTCCAAAAAGTCCGCCACATCCAACAGCAGCTGTCGCACGTTTGCCGGTGCATCCACATAGTAGCCATCGTTGTGGTAGGACTTGTACTCCACCGTCTTGTACAAACGCTTCATTTCCACTGCAAAGAGTCGAGATGCGTCAGATGATGGGTCTTTACCTTCACCGTGCACGATGAAGGTCGGCGTTGTTGCATTTTCAATGTTGTAGAAAGGGGAGCAGCCGTACCACACCTCCGGGTGCTCTTCGAACGACCCGAACTCATGCACCTGCATCTTGTTGTGGCGCAGCTCCATCTCGGCTCGCAGGGCTGGCCAATCGCCATATCCAGATATCGGCACCGCAGCCTGAAAGGCACCCGGCGCAAAGGAGATAGCGCACATGCTCAGGATTCCCCCATAGCTCCGGCCTGTAATTCCGATGTTTTCAGCATCTACATACTCCAGCCCCTTCAGGTACTCAGCACCGGCAATGGCGTCCTTTAGGTCGCCTCCGCCCCAATCTCTATCGTTAGCCTCTTCAAACGCCTTACCATAGCCAGAGCTTCCACGGATGTTCGGCAGCAGCACAACGTAACCTCGCTGGACCAGATATTGCACATTCACCTGAAGGTCATCGTAGAACTGCCACGATGGCCCGCCATGGATGTACAGCAAACCTGGGTATTTCTGGCTCTTATCAGCTGGGCTGTACAAGTAACCGTGAATGGTCAGCCCATCAAAACTCTGGAACGACACCTTCTCTGGTTCAGTCAGCCGCTCGGTCAGACCGCCTCCGGGTTGAGCGTTGGTCAGCTGTGTAGCTTGGCCGTCTTCTAGTGATACCGTCCAGATGTCTGCCGGGGTTGTCAGCGTCCCATACCGGAAGGCGATTGACCTACCATCCGGCGACCATTTGAGGTTGGTGCAGACACCGGTCCCCGGAGAGAAGATGACCCTCGAATGCCCGCTACCAGCTTCAGCCACGCAGAGCTCAATGGTTCCATTAGTATTGGAAGTAAATGCCACCTCTCGACCCGTTGGTGCCCACACCGCAAAGTCCTGCTCGTCCTCCCCGGCGGCCAGTGGTGAAGCATCCCCGCCACTGACCGGCGCAGTCCAAATATTCGTGTACCCGCTACGCTGTGAGCGAAATAGTACCGTTTGACCATCCTCCGAGACGTAGGGTGCACCGAATGTCTTGCCATAAGTGTAGTCAAAGAAATCCGTATCACTGGTCACTACTCGGGAGTCCTCACCCTCCAAGGTCACAATAATAATGTCGTGGTCTTCCCACTTGTCGTCCATTCGGACGTAGACGATGTGTTTGCTATCTGGCGTGAACACCGGGTTCACGGCGTATAGCGGCCCTTCCGTCAAACGTTTCGCCTCGCCAGAGGGCACATCTATTCGATAGATTTCATATGCACCGTTTCGATTGCAAGCCACGGCTACCGCAGAACCATCGGGTGCCCAGGACATGGAATGGATCAACCCGCCTAACTTTGTTAGGCGGGTATCCTCAGACCCGTCAGTCCGCCACAGCCACACTTCATCCGTGCCACTCTTCTTGGAAATGTAGGAGAAGTACTTGCCGGACGGTTCCCACAGGGGAACGCGCGACGCAAGAAAGTTTACGTCGCCCATGTTCACAGTGAGGCGTGTGGGAAAACCCCCCTCCACTGGGATACTCCACAGGTTTGTGCTGCCTCCAAGGGAGGACACGAATGCGATACACGATCCGTCCGGTGACCACTGCGGGGTCTCAGCGCTAACTAGTGGTCGAATCGAAAGTATTTGGTCTAACGATGGCACAGTTTTTTCCATCGGCCAACTCCAGAAAGAAATTCAACCCTCTTTTGAAGGAGTGGCTCAGGCTAGCACCACGGACACAAACGGTCAAATCTTTAAGGAACACCGTGAGTGCCTTGTTGAAAACCCACACCTATGCGCTATGCTATTGGCCACACAGTATCAACAACGGAGTACATCAATGAGCATCACCCCAAATGCAGCACTACAAATACTTGAAGCCCTTGGCGGCCGTCCCTCAACCTCTTTCCATGAAGGGTTGGTTGCCGACTACGTCCTTGAGTCGTTAGCTGAGATTGGCGTTGAATTCCGCCGAGACACCTATGGTAATATCATTGCCCGCATCCCCGGCATGACTGATGGCGTACCTCCAATTGCCTTCGTGGCTCACATGGATCACCCAGGCTTCGAGGCCATAGAACTTCGTGGCGACACACTTGTGGCCGAGGCGAGGGGTGGCGTGCCACAAGCATCATTTACTGAACCAATTCCTGTAGAAGTAGTGGATGCCTCTGGTAAGCGATTGAAAGGGCATCTCGCAGGAACTGACGGCCCCGTAGAAGAACGACGGGTCTTGATAACAATCAAAGAAGCTGCCTCCATATCACTTCCGGCCTCCGTGGTTTTTGACCTTCCGGATTTTCTCCTTAACCCCGCACGTCCTGAGCTTGTTGAAGAAGAAACAGGCAATCTAATCCACATGCGCGCCGCAGACGACTTGGCCGGGTGTGCAGCCATCCTTGCTGCATTGCATGACCTGACGGATAACCCAGCGCTAGGCGATGTCTATGGAGTGTTCACTCGCGCGGAGGAAGTCGGACTTATAGGCGCGCGCATCATGGCTCAGGAGCATAGCCTGCCACTGGACTGCCTTGTTGTTTCATTGGAGTCCAGTAGAGAGCTTCCTGGCGCAATGATTGGCTCAGGCCCGGTGATTCGTGTGGGAGATGTCACGTTCACGTTCAGCGCAGAGGCAGAACAGGTTCTGCATGTAGCCCGGCAAACGCTTGTGGCGGAGAACCCTGAGTACAAAGTCCAGCGACAACTCATGAGTGGAGGAACCTGCGAGGCCAGTGCCTTTGCTGCCTGTGGCTACCACACAACTGGAATAGCATTCCCTTTAGGGAATTATCACAACGCAACACCAGAGGGCGGCGTAGACGCGGAGTACATCCATGCAGAGGATTTTCTTGGAGGGGTGAAGCTCATCATTCAGTCAGCCCGTAGCGTTGCAGTCCGGCGAACATCACCCGCATGGAAGAGGCTGCAGACCGTACCAGCAGAGCTACAACAAAGGCTAATAGCTAGCGCATCAGCGCGCCCATGAGCGCGCCCTGGCTAGCTCACACTGACGGAGAGGCAGGTGACCGTGCGTAGCACACCGCTTATGGTGTGAACTTTGTCGGTCACTAGCTCACCCACGGAGTTCAGGTCAGCGGCCTTCACAACAGCAATGATGTCATATGGCCCGGTCACAGCGTCTACGGCCTCCATGCCAGACACCCCTGATAGTGATGCCATCACATCACGAGTCTTACCAACCGACGTCTCAATCAACACATAAGCCTTAGTTGCCATAGTCCACCCCTTAAACAAATTCTCAACGCAAGAGACATTCCTCGTAAAGGGGATAATTCTATTGTTGGGAATTTGGACTGTCAACCAGCTTGTTTAGCTCTAGCTCAGCACGGCTATAGCCGGTTACCTGATGGACTGTATTCCATTGTCAACTCACTTGCGCGCTTTCGCCGAACATCTTCGTCTTCAATCTCTTCAAACCAAACGAACGTTGGCCCCTCACGATGCATCCAGTCATATAAGTCCGCCCGGTGCTCAGTAATCTGCGCCTTGAGGTTCTTGGTTTGCCCAACAAAGATTATCTTCTTCACAACGTTCATAACCCCGTACACACCAGGCTTCTCTTCAAAATCGCCTTTGAAGTCATAGGTGGTTTCCATACTGCTAAACGGCATTGGTTATCTCCTTTTGCTATAGTGGCACCTATGATAGCAGGGGAATGCAAGGCTTTCATATTGACACCCTTTCCAATTCCCAGGTGAACAGGTAAAATGAAAAAGCGTTCACCCCTCAAAGTTCACCCCTTAAAATCGTAGACGCTTGGAGGCCAAACTGTGGCGGAAAAGGTTATTAGCTTGAACTTGGGCGAAGCCATTGAAAGCTTTGTTAATTCTCAAAAGAATGGTGGCGCTGAGGCCAGGCAGGCCCTGTCTCGGTTTCTTCGATGGTTCGGCACTGATCGAACTTTAGCCACTCTTACCCCGGCGGACATGGAAGCGTATTCAGTAGACGCCTCCACAGAAACCTTGAGCGGCAGCGAACGGATTAAGGCCGTACGAGACTTCCTCCAGTACTCCAAGAAGAACGGTTTCATAGGCGCCAACCTGGCATTCCATGTAAAGCTGCGACGTACTCCCCGCCAGTCCCGTGCCCAATCAGCCCGCCCTTCAGCGAACAACGAAGAAATTTTCCAGCTTACCGCAGAGGGTCACGCGGAACTTCTGGTTAATGTTGAGTATTTGAAAAGTGAGCTCTCCCGCAATTCCCTGGAGATTGCAAAAGCAGCAGCGGACAAAGACGTCAGAGAGAATGCCCCCCTAGAAGCCGCAAGGGAATACCAAGGCCAGCTATCCTCTCGACTCCTTATTTCGGAAGACACTCTGGCGAAAGCACAGATTATTGATAAGAATGCCCGGGGCAAAGAAATTAGGCATGGAAGTGCTTTGAAGCTTCAGGACATTGCCTCTGGCGAAGTCCTTGAATGGACGTTGGTTGACCCCAGGGAAGCCGACTCTCTTGCCGATAAAATTTCCACCAACTCCCCGGTGGGAGAAGCAGTCCTAGGAGCGAAGATGGGTGACGAGGTAGAGGTCTCGGCGCCGAAGGGAACAGTCCGCTACAAGATTCTCAACGTACAGTAGCTCCTTTTCCTAACGATGAACGAAGGGGCCTGATAAACAGGCCCTTTTTCTTTTGGTCAGTGTTTCTGGGTTAGCGCTCTGCCCTAGGTTGCTCGTGTTCGCTCGATGGTTCAGGCATCACATCTTTTTTATCGCCCCACCAATGCTGGATACGTTGAGCAACTTCCTGTTCATACCCCTGCCCAGACGGCACGTAATACTGGTGACCTTGAAGTCGCTCAGGGAGGTTCTCCATAGCGGCAAAGTGATCAGGCTGGTCGTGGGAATACTTGTACCCATCTCCATAGCCCTGTTTCTTCATCAGCCCTGTCACAGGGTTTCTCAGGTGCATAGGCACTGGCGCATTCCCATACTGCCGCACATCTTCTCGTGCTTTATTAAGAGCCGCATAAGCCGAGTTTGATTTTGGACAGGTGGCAAGATAGACAACCGCCTCCGCTAGAGGAATTGCTCCTTCAGGTAGACCAATGAAGTGGACTGCTTGTTGTGCAGCCACAGCAACCGATAAGGCTCCCGGTTCCGCCATACCTATGTCTTCCGCAGCAAGGATGATTATTCGCCGGGCTATGAACATGGGGTCTTCACCAGCTTCGAGCATCCGTACCAACCAGTAGACAGCCGCGTCCGGGTCAGAGCCCCTCACGGACTTGATGAACGCTGAGATAGTGTCATAGTGCTGGTCGCCAGCTTTGTCGTACATCAGAGCGCGCTGCTGCAACGCGTCCTCAACAATGCCAAGGGTCACGGTGCGCGTGCCGTCAGAGTCCGGGGTTGTAGCATGGGCAGCCAACTCCAGACTATTCAAGGTAGTGCGGGCATCCCCGTTTGCTATACCCACCAGCAGATCAAACGCCTCTGGCTCCAGCACGATGTTGAGCTTACCCAAGCCTCTATCCTCATCCACCAGGGCTCTCTCAACAATGGTCCCCACCTGTTCATCAGTGAGTTGTTGAAGGGTGTACACCCGAGATCGGGATAGGAGGGGGGCAATCACCTCAAAGGAAGGGTTTTCCGTAGTAGCTCCAATGAACGTTATCGTTCCGTCTTCTACATGCGGAAGGATAACGTCCTGCTGCGATTTACTGAAACGATGAATCTCATCGACAAAGAGGATGGTGTGTTCCCCGGATAGGGCTAGCCGTTCCCTGGCGCCTTCCATCACACGACGGAGGTCTGCCACGCCCGCGGTAACAGCCGACAACGATTCAAAGTAGCACTTGGTGAAGGCAGCAATGATGTACGCCAGAGTAGTCTTTCCTGAACCAGGAGGGCCCCAGAGTAAAAGGGAAGGGAGTTGATCTGACTCAATGGCCTTTCTCAACACCCTGTCCGGGCCTAGCAGATGCTCCTGCCCCACAAACTCGTCGAAGTTGCGAGGGCGAAGCCGGGCAGCTAACGGAGCATCTCTGCCCTGCCTCTGCTGTAAAGCGTGATCAAACAGGTCCGCCACGCAGCTCACCCCTCTCTGTCTAATATTCTGCAAGTGTAGGGAGGAGCCAGGGAAGTATCAACGGTATCGCGCCCGGAATTAAGAGCCTTTCTGGTTAACCCCAGATCTTCCTGGCGGTATCCACTACCAGCTCCAGCTTTCGGCGCTGATCATCTTCTGAAAGGAGGTTGCCATCAGCAACAGAGGCAAACCCGCACTGCGGACTAAGTGCTAACTGCTCAAGGGGAAGGTACTTGGACGCTTCATCAAGCCTGCGTCGAAGGTCGTCCTGGCCTTCTAACTTGCCGTGTTTGGTCGTGACAAGTCCAAGCACAACAGTCTTGCCCTTGGGTACATATTTGAGAGGTTCAAACCCACCTGACCTATCGCTATCAAACTCAAGAAGGAATCGATCAACATGTAGAGTGGAGAAGACCTGCTCTGCCATTCCATCGTAGCTGCCACTGCCTACCCACCGACTTCTCGAGTTGCCGCGACAGACATGCATAGCCAAGGTAACCCCATCGCGTGGCAACGCATCGTACAACGAGTTCTCAGCTTCAATGTCAGCAGCAAGGACTTCCTCAATGGGAACACCTCCCCGCTCTATTGGGTAGACAGAACGGTCTCCAACATAGCCAGTGAACCCTTCATCCAACTGGATATAAGAAGCTCCATCCTTCACCAGTTCCTGCATCTCCCCTTTAACAATGTCCAGAAGGTCACGGAGGAACTCACCTCTGTCCGGATATACAGCGTCAGTAATGCCTTCTCGATATCCGCTAGCGGCAATGGAAACAGGGCTTGGCATAGTTATCTTAAATGGCCCCGGCGCGTGTTCTTTCAAGAAAACAGCCTCGTGGCCTGTCAGTCGACGCACCTGGTGGAGCTTACTTCCAGCCACCTTGGAAAGGCTCGGCTCGTCCTCTGTGGTGCCATCAAGATTCGTCCAATGCATCATCCTGTGGCCGCCAGTGAAGCCCTCAACTGCATCGGCTAGGCCAGACATCCACGCATCACGGCGTATCTCACCATCGGAGAAGATGGGGATACCTACATTGTGCTGCATGGCGAGGACATCCAGGATAGCTTTGTCTTCTACGGCGCGTAGTGCTTCAAGGTCAATGGAGCCGCTAGCATACGCCTCCCGCGCTTTCAATACTTCAGAGGGCCTGAGCAGACTGCCAACGTGATCAATCCTAATCGTCTCCGGCATTAGACACCTCTCCTTCCAAGATGGGCTAGGCAACTACGCCAACGCGGCACTCACCGCCTTGAGAAGATCTGCTTCCTCGGCCAATAAGACCGTCCTAGGATCCAGCATCACCGTTTCATCCTGAACACGGGCAACCACAGATGGGGTTCCTTGCCGTAGGCGCCGCGCCAACTCCGTAGCACCACCCGGCATTCCGTCCACATTCAACGCCAACAGCCATGTAGGCAACGTCTCACCGGGCAGGCTTCCCCCGCCCACGGTGGACTCGCCTTCTATGGCTGTTCCTCTGGGGCCTAGGGTCAGGGCCCAGTGTTCGGCCCTCTTCTGCAATTCATCACGAGTCGATGCAATCATTGCCCACACAGGCACCTTCTCTGTCGCTTCACCCTTCAGGTAATGCACCAGCGTAGCCGTCAACGCCGCGAGGCTCAGCTTATCTATGCGAACGGCACGAGCCAGAGGGTGACGAGCCATACGCTGGATGACTTCTGCCTTGCCCACTGCGATACCCGCCTGAGGTCCACCCAGCAGCTTGTCACCAGAGAAGAGCGCAACATCAGAGCCAGCGGCAATGCTCTCCTGCGGAGTCGGCTCGTGCGCCATTCCGTAGAGTACGGTATCCAGCAAGCAGCCGCTACCCAAATCATGAAGGAGCAGAAGTTCATGCTGATGGGCTAGGGTTACCAGGTCAGCAAGCTCCGGGGCACTGGTAAACCCAACAACACGAAAGTTGGATGAATGCACGGACAGGAACGCCGCCGTCTGCGAAGTGATGGCGTTCTCAAAATCGCGAGGATAGGTGCGGTTGGTGGTTCCCACCTCAACAAGCGTGGCACCTGATTGACGCAGTACATCCGGTACGCGGAAGCCTCCGCCAATCTCTACGGCCTCGCCTCGAGAGACGGCGACCTCACGGCCAGTGGCCAGTGACGACAAAGCCAGCAGCATGGCTGAGGCGTTGTTGTTGACCACCATTGCCGATTCTGCACCAGTCAGTTGCCGTAACAACTCTTCAACATGGGTGTGGCGAGAGCCTCGTTCGCCCTCCACCAGGTCGTATTCAAGGTCTGAGTAACCCTCAGCGACTCGCCGTATGGCATTAAGGGCGTCCGCGCTGAGTGGTGCGCGGCCAAGGTTGGTGTGGATGACGACACCAGTGGCGTTAATGACAGGTTGGGGACGAGGGTGCCAGAGGTCACGGGCGTACTCCACTACGGCAGCGGCTAGAGCCTCCGCATCAGGGGCCTCAGCCCCGCCTTTGATAGCAGCACGGGCAAACTCCAACTGATGCCGAACCAGGCTTGTCACTGTGTCCTGTGGCAGTGAGTTGGCAAGTTCCATCAAACCCGGAAGAGCAAGAAGCTTATCTACGCTGGGGAGATTGCGATATGCCTGAGTCACAGTCACTGGCCTCCATATCGTATGTGCAAGGCAATTTTTTGGGTGTAGGTGGGTAGAGAAGGAAATCGGAGAGAACGGTTAGCCATTCTCATTTGCTTACTCGGATTCCACTGCCTCTCGCGCCGAACCTGCGTTGAATTTACCTGTTAGAACGCTATGGAAGGCGCGCACGAATTCATCAATGTCCGTAGCGTCTGGATCTACCAATTTATGAAGAAGTAAACCATCAGCAATGCAAAGAACCATCATCGCCACTGACTCACTGTTGAGGGTGGGGTCAATCTCTCCTGAATCTTGGCCTCGGCGCACCACTTCAGCATTGCGCTTAATGATGTCCCCCCAAGACTCCTTCAGAATGTGACTGGTCCTATCGTTGCTCAGAGCATCGGCCCAAATCTGGGGACGAATCCGAGACTCAGGGGAAAGGTTTCTTCGCTCCAGAGTACCGGAGAAATCCGTAAATATTTCGTCTATGGTAGCTATGGCGCCACCCAAGAGAGAAGCAGTTTCCATGCGCACAGCCCTAGACTGACGACGCTCTTTGGCTGCCTCTTCAATAATGTCTTCTTTACTCTTGAAGTACGTATAGAGTGCCCCGGGGCTAACGCCAGCCTCAACGGCAACATCCTGCATAGTGGTCTGGTGAAACCCTTTTTGGGCGAAGCACGTCATAGCTGCATCAATCACAACCTTGCGCCGCTCTTCAAAACTTGGTTTAGGAATCCTTGGCATCTAACGACCCTTACCAGAGTATTGACTTACCAATTCCCTCTTACACTTGCAGTATTGCATACGATTATGCTCCTGTCAGCGACAGGCCGAATATAGGGGTCAAATGGCCGTTGACAAGAACTTAGCCAATATTTCGCCGAATCAATATCTATTTTGTTTGGTAAGCAATCCTCGCCTAAAGAACATCGGAGCGAAAAGAGGAAGAATGTGGAGCAATCCCGGAAGGAACAATGGCGATAGCTCAGTTGGGAAAGAAACAGGTCTTACTCTCCAACGTTGAAGGAAAAATATGTGCCACCACTCGTCTGTACCCCCACGCCGGCGCGGCATTGGAATTCGGGTTGCTGGAGGGCAGTGAATTGACGTGCGTTTCGCACGGAGCTGTGTTCGACGTGACTAACGGGGAAATTTTGGACGGCCCTGGGGATTTTGGCATCTTTTGCTATCCTGTAAAGGTTGAGGGCGAAGAAATTCTGATAGAAGTCACATGACCATCAGCACGTGTTTCTCCGACGAGGACATGGCTAATATCCCCAGCGTCTTCAAGGTTCTGGCGTTGACATTGGCCTAACCTCATAGCTTATTGGGTTCTCCGACAAAAAGGGCGTATATGCGCCCTTTTTGCTTACCTAAACATGGGGGCTCTTACAAGTGACACGGAGCCCTCCTCCCGCTAAAGTGGTTCAGTAGCCGTTGAACTCCGAATTTTATCACTAGGGTGACTATCTAATGAGCTTTGTTATTGTAGGCAAGAAGACCTCAGACCTTGAGCTTGGAGCAATGACCCTAGCCAAAGCAGGGGAATCCCTGATACTGCTTTCCAATGTGAGTGGTAAGATTTATGCCACATCCAGAACGTGTCCTCATGCGGGCGCAGCATTGAACTTTGGGTTTCTGCAGGGCAGCGAGGTCATGTGTCCGCTGCACGGGGCGATGTTCGATGTGATTACCGGGGATATCGTGATGGGGCCAGCATCTCGCGGCCTGAGATGCTTTGCGGTGAAAATTGAGGGTGAAACCATTCTTGTAGACCAAGACCCTTCGAGCCTCTAGCTACCTGCCAGGTATCCCATGAGGGAAAATCAGACCCTAAGTAGCAATCAGCTTTTCGGCCACTGCCTTCGCCCGCATGTCCCCAGCCGCATTCAGGTGCGCCTTGATGGAGTCTAAACCAGCGACTAGAAGCTTAGAATCAACTTTCTCTGCCGCGTCCCTGTGCTCCGCCTCCACAAGCAAATCACAGACGTTCTCCCGAATTTGCTGCATTGCCCACTCAAGTTGCTCAGCAACAACCACCATGCCATCCGGCATTTCTCGCTGCGAGTTCCCTGGGTGATTTGAATCATAGCCGCCTGCATGCCAATGGCCCCGTGCATCGTGGCAATCAAATCGCATGATTTCCTCGTTGCCCACATCCACACCTATGGTTGGGCCTCCACAAGCCTCACCCTGAATAACCACAATCCTCACAGGCCACACGTAAACTGCAACCTGTCCATCCTCAGAAAGGGGGACGCGTAACTCCGACCCCAAATATTTTTCACCATCCCGTTTAACTGCCATGTTGCACTCCTTCCTCAGCTAGCGTTTCCGTGTCCACCGCCAGATGCTACCTGCCCTCGTTACGCTCAAGAGATCGTTGGAGGGCATCAATCTCTCGTTTAAGGTCGGATTGCTTTCGCGACATGAAGAAGGCATACATAAAAAAAGCTAGCCACGTAACGGCAAAGACGGTGAAGAGGAAGGGAAGGTAGTCTTCACCTTCCGTGTGATTTGCCCCCAACATCGTAGGAACAAAGAGTATGAGTAGCATCAAAAATGGGGCGAAACGCTTAGGCATGACTGTATAGAAGCCTTTCTACCTGAGATTCTTGGCGGCGCAGTGAATACCGCTCCGTCAACAGGTACGCAAACAAAGTGATGAACGTTAGTAGCGCCAAAAGGAACGCCACAACCATTTTTCCTTCCAATGAGCCCTCTTCGGCCAGAGGGCCAACCACCGCCTCAGGATGCACATCCCGCCACCACTTAGCAGCCATGTACACAATGGGGACGTCTACAAACCCAATGATGCCCAACACTGCCCCGTACCGCGCCCCCTGGTCGCCCTGAGGGGCATAGGAGCGTAGCATCAAGTACGCAGTGTAAATGAACCAGAGGATGAGCGACGTTGTGAGCTGCGGCGACCAGGTCCACCACACGCCCCACACGGGTTTGGCCCACAACATTCCTGTGATGAGCATAAGGGAGGTAAACAACACACCAATCTCCGCCGCGGCATAGGCCAAGGCGTCCATCCGCTCGCTCTTCTTCCACAGGTAGCCAATGCTTCCCACAACCACCACGCCAAAGGCAAGGAAGGCCACCAGTGCCATGGGAACATGGAAATAGAAGATACGTTGAGAGATTCCCAAAACAATGTCTGTGGGAACCCACAGGAATATCAAAGCCAAGGTAGTTATCATGAGAACACCGCTTGCGCCAAGCAGTAACAAACGCCCTATCAATCCATTCCTCCTGATAACTCTGGACTAGGTCCCGGGAGACCTACTCACCCAAAACGAAATCAAACGTCATAGCGGCAATGACCACAAACACCACATCAAAAGCAGCCATCAGTTGGAGCCATCTACTGTAATCACCAATTGAATCGCCAGCCAACACAGCTCTGGTGGCTTCTGCCGCAGCAATGATAACAGGCACAGCTATGGGAAAGAAGAGGATTGGTAGCAATATCTCGCGGGCTCTGGTATTGACCGCCATAGCTGAGAAGGTAGCGCCAACGGCAGCAAATCCAAAAGTCGCCAGCACAGTGATGATCCACAACCCCGGTTCCAATAGCGGCAGGTTGAAGATGGCGGCAAAGACCGGCAGCATGATGAATTCCACTATGAGGATGAACATGAACGTCCCCAGCATTTTGCCAAGGTAGACCAAGTCCCGCCCAACAGGACAGAGCATCAACCCTTCAATGCCTCCACGCTCTTTCTCCATAGCAAAGGAGCGATTGAGACCCAACATGCCTGCAAAGGTGAATGCAACCCAGAGGACGCCCGGCGCCACTGCGGCCACAAGTCTTGGATTTGGGTCTATAACAAAATTGAATACCACAATGACCAGGAAAGAGAACACCAAGATGGGCACCACCATCTCTCGAGTTCGGCTTTCCAATAGCACATCTTTCCAGAGGATGGCCAACACCGGAGTCCACCAGGGCACAGGCCTGGAGGTATTTGGCCTGACGGGTTCCAACGGCATGTTACTCATTCAATAATCCTTTGGCCTAGCTGGGTCATAGCTGCACACCCGTCCGGTCTCTGTACGTTTCACGGAAGGATATTGCTTCGATGTCTCGTGCTCCCTCATCGTAGGAGATACGTCCGTTGGAGAGGATGATGACACGGTCTGCAATACTCAATCCACGCTCCACGTTATGCGTGGTGACCACTGCGCTGCCGCCCTCCAAACGATGGGCATCCAGAAGAGTTTCCACCAACCCTAGGGCTTCTTGGTCAAGGCCTGCTTCAGGCTCGTCGAATATGAGGAGGCGAGGTCGATGCAACACTGCACGGGCCAAGCTAACACGCTTCTGCATGCCGTTGGAGAGGGTACGCACACGCGCATTCAAATAACTTGTGATACCCAACGTCGTCGCAACTTCCTCAATACGGTCGTCGGCATTACCAAGGCCGTACATGCGAGCGTAGAAACGCAAGTTCTCTTGGGCTGTAAGCTCGTCATAGAGGAAAGTCTGGTGGGTGACCACGCCTAGGAGACGCCGCACTTCCAGGCCTTTTCGTTCAGGGTCAAGGCCACCAATGCGAATTGAGCCGGAGGTAGACCGGGTAAGGCCAGCCAGAAGCCTGACCAGGGTTGTCTTCCCCGCGCCGTTGGGGCCAAAGAGCGATAGTACCTCTCCCCAGGGCAACTCAAGATCAATCCCGCGTAGCACAGGCCGGTTGCCATAGTGCTTAAGTAGGCCATGAACATGTATAGCGGAGTTCGTTTGCACCTGGTTACATTACCATTTCTTTGTTGAGTTCAATAAGGTCACCCTCAGGGGCACGCAGATGGGCGCAGCCAACTCCCCACTGAAGCTGATCATGGGGCGGGTTCACAAAGATGCCCCCTCGGCCTACCACCGCACTGTACGCCTCGTCCACGTCTGGAACGGCAATGATTAAAGCCACTTTGTCCTTGGCGTTTGCAACAGAGGGCAAGTCGCCCATGCCCACTGCCTCCGCCATGCCATCACGACTGAACAACGCTATCTCAGCGCCACCTGCCGAGAAACTGGCGTACCTACTAGACTCATCACCAAACAAAACTAGAAAGCCAAGGACGTTCCCGTAGAACCTAAAGCATGCAGTCAAGTCTGTTACCAATAGCCGAATGTGAGTCAGTTGCACGCGAGCCTCCTGCCCGTTACACCTTCATTATGGCCCCTCTAAGCTTTGTTGAGGTGCTCCGGGGCTTGCGAACATAGCTAAATCCAGTATAATTGATTGTTGGCCTACGGGCCAAATCTTTATTTGGGAGGAACGTGATTTGGATGCACTCGGACTACACCTGATTTTGGAGCTTAAGGAGTGTCGGCCAGACTTGCTGGATGACATTGAATTCGTCGAGAAGACACTCTTAAATGCTGCCGAGGCCACAGGTGCCACAATTATAGGGAAGACCTTTCACAAGTTCGCACCCCAGGGAGTCACAGGCGTGGTCGCCATAGCTGAATCCCACGTTTGCATCCATACATGGCCAGAGTATGGATACGCCGCAGCAGATATTTTCACCTGCGGCGAAAATTTTAGTCCCCATGCAGCCGCTACTCTCATAGCAGAGCAGTTTGAATGTAAAGACCCGCATTTCCAGGAAGTAACGCGGGGCATTCTCACGCAGACGGCCGGGACTAAAGCTTAGAAAGCATAGGTGTCTGTGTTACCGGACCACGATAAGTGGTATATAGAGCGCATCACCCCAGAGCTGGTTCAGATGAGCAGCATTGACAGGGTGTTGTATTCAAGGAAAAGTAAATATCAGACTATTGAGGTACTCGAAAACGGGTGCTTTGGCCGCTGCCTTGTCCTTGAAGGGAAGACGCAATCGGCACAAGCAGACGAGTTTATCTACCACCAGAGCCTAGTGCAGCCTGCTATGGTTGCCCATCCCAACCCGGAAAAGGTGTTCATTGCCGGTGGTGGTGAAGGCGCAACGGCACGAGAAGTGCTTAAGCACAACACCGTGAAGCGTGCAGTCATGGTAGATTTGGACCAAGAAGTAGTGGAAGTCTGTCAGAAGTATCTGCCGGAGTCCTGTCAGGGTGCCTTCGAGGATCCTCGACTTGATTTGAAATTTGACGACGCCTCTGCGTTCTTACGGAACACGGATGAGCGGTTTGATGTCATTGTGCTGGATTTGTCCGATCCAATGGACGGTGGCCCGGCATACTTACTCTATACCCTAGGTTTCTACGCCATGGTTCGCGATCGATTGGCCCCAGGCGGGCTAATGGTGACGCAATCGGGCCCGGCCAGCCTCATTAATCACAAAGAAGTATTCACGGCCATCAACTACACATTGAACCAGGTGTTCCCTTGCGTTGCACCCTACGCCGCCCATGTGCAGTCCTTCGGAGAGACGTGGGGCTTCAACATAGCGTCTCTAGGGCCTAACCCCGCCGATCTCACACCAACCGAAATCAACACTCGCCTAACACAACGCGGCGTCGCGCCTATGGACTTCTATGATGGCGTGACCAACCAAAGTCTCTTCGCACTCCCCGCCTTTCTCCGGGCCGGATTGGCATCAGAGACCCGCACAATTACCGCAGAGAATCCGCTCTTCATCGCCTAGGGAGGCTTAGCCTTTACTCCTTTCTCACTCGGTATCGTCCTCCTGCTTCTTCTCTTATTCATAAAGCTATGACTAACACCAAGGCCGCAAATCTGTAGGTACAGCAACACTATCTCTGTGTTAGAATTTCACCAGCCTCTAATAACTACGGGAGCCTATTGTGTCGGAACAAATTTTTATCGGCGTTGCGTGGCCTTATGCCAACGGCCCGTTGCACCTTGGCCAAATCGCTGGCGCATATCTACCAGCGGACATTTTTGCTCGATACCATCGACTCAAAGGTAACGATGTCCTCATGGTGTCCGGCACGGATCAGCATGGAACTCCCATCACCATCCGCGCAGAACAAGAGGGACTGACGCCGCAGCAGGTGGTTTCCAAGTACCACGCCCAGTATCTGGACGTATGGGAAAAACTGGGCATCTCCTTTGACCAATACACCTCTACAGGAACTGAGAATCATAAAAAAATAGTAGGAGACCTCTTCCTGGCACTGCTGGAGAAGGACCTCATCTACCCTGCAACTGCTGAGTACGCTTATTGTGGCAAGGATCAACGCTTCCTCCCAGACAGGTACGTAGACGGGACATGCCCCCACTGCAGCTTTGAGCGAGCGCGAGGCGATCAATGTGACAGCTGCGGCAGGACGTTAGACCCCCAGGATTTGCTAAATTGGCGTTGCCATATCTGCGGTGAACCTCCAGAAATGCGCGAATCCGAGCACTTCTTCCTCCGGCTAAGTGCACTGGAAGAAAAACTGCATGACTGGGCTAAATCGGTGGGTGAGGGAGTGTGGAGACCCAACGTCTACGGGTTCACTATGAATTGGCTGACAGAAGGGCTACGTGACCGCGCTATCACTCGCGATGTGAATTGGGGTGTACCTTTACCCATCCCAGGCTATGATTCTAAGCGCATTTATGTCTGGTTTGAGGCATGTACGGGATACCTATCAGCCGCGGTAGAGTGGTCTGAAGCCAGAGGGAACGACAGTGAATGGAGGGATTATTGGAAAAACCCTACAACCAAGTCGTATTATTTCATTGGCAAGGACAACATTCCATTCCACACCATCATCTGGCCTGCGATGCTAATGGCGTATAGCGAGTCTGGTGCCTCATTGGGAGCCGGTGGTCTGAACCTGCCAACCAACGTCCCCGCCAACGAGTTTTTGTCTCTTGAGGGCCAAAAATTCTCAACGTCCCAGAACTGGGCCGTATGGGCACCGGACTACTTGGAACGTTACGAGCCTGACCCGCTGCGCTACTACCTCTCTGCCAACATGCCGGAGTTTGGTGACGCGGATTTCTCCTGGCGAGAGTTCTTTCGCCGCAACAACGATGAACTGGTGGCCACATACGGGAACCTGGTGCATCGTATCCTGACACTGACGCATCGCAACTTCGATGGGCTGGTGCCAGAGCCAGGGCCGTTGGACGACGACGATACGGCATTGATTCAGAAATCGGATGAGGCACTGAATGAGGTTGCAAGCAGCCTTGAGGTGCCACGGTTCCGTGAGGCTATAGGTAAGGCAATGACCCTTGCAGGCGATGCTAACCGCTACGTAGACATGCAGGCTCCCTGGAAGACGGCCAAAGATGACAAGGTGCGTACAGCCACCACATTAAGCACGTCGTTGTATGCCATATCTGCATTGAAGACGATGCTCTATCCGTTCATGCCCCACGCGGGCGAACGGTTGCATGCGATGTTAGGCTTCACCTCTGACGTTGTTGCCAACGGATGGGCTGTCACACCACCACCACCCGGTCAGCCACTCCAAGAGCCAAAGCCGCTTTTCACGAAGCTTGACGAGGAAATCATCGAACAAGAAACGGCCCTACTGAATGCCCAGCGTGCGGGTTAGAGGAGCAAAGGAACGCAATGGAGACAGTGCTCAGCTTCTATGCTCCTATACAGGATGAACTGAGGCGCGTGGAAGAAAACCTTAAAGGTGTGGCTCATACAGGGCTGGAATCCACAGACGCGTTGTTGCGCCACGTGGTAGACGTTCAAGGGAAGCGTGTGCGCTCCGCTCTCACCCTCCTTACAGCAAAGATGCTCAATTGCACCGACGATGGCCCCATCCTGATGGGTGCCGCTGTGGAGCTTCTGCACCTGGCAACGCTGATTCACGATGACACGGTGGACAATGCCGATGTCCGCAGAGGCCGTGCAACACTGAGTAGCATGCAGGGTCCCGAGATTGCCGTGCTGATAGGGGACTTCCTCTTCGCAGCATCGGCGGTGAAGGTATGCGACACCCAAAATATCAGAGTAATCCGTCGCTTCTCCGAGACCATCATGGACCTCTCCAGTGGGCAACTCACTGAACGAATCATGGTCAATGACTGGCAGCAGACCCGTGAGCGATACCTGGATCGGATATACAAAAAGACGGGTTCCCTCTTCGCTACAGCATCGGAGTCCGGAGCTATATTAAGCGGGGCTGACGAGACCACAATCCAACATATGCGGAGTTTCGGAAAAAACTTAGGCACAGCGTTTCAGGTAGTGGATGACATCCTGGACTTTGAGGGGACACCTGCGGAGATTGGCAAGCCGGTAGGGAGCGACCTTGCTTTCGGGATTCTCACGCTTCCTGCGCTGTTGCTGGTGGAACGGTACCCAGAGGACAACCCTGTGGTCGCTTTATGTCAAGGCAAAGACCCAGAAGCGAATGTGAAACGCGCTGTGGACATGATACACAGCACAGGCATCATTGCAGATTCCTACGCCGTGGCAGAGGAGCTTCGATTGCAGGCCAATGCCTCGCTAGAGGGGATGCCGGAATCAGAGCAGAAACACGCGCTGCTAGAGCTTAGTGATTTCGTGTTAGCCCGTCACGTGTAACCAGGGTAATGCCCTAACCCCATCCCGCTATGCGGTTGCCCCAGAATGTTCAGTCCACCTTTTCGCTTCTCATAGCATAACAATCTCATTTTCATGATATAGTCCATCAAAGCTAATCAGATGGAGGTTCTCATGCCACAGTTTTCCCTAGGTGAGAAGGTTAAAATCGCTAAAGCTGCTGAGTCTGAAGGTAGCAATGCAAATTTTGTTGGTCAAGTCGGTGAAGTTGCACGAAACCAGCAAGTAGGCCCTGGTGGATTTGTTGTGGACGTTTCCTTTGAAGGCCAAACGCAAACCCTGTCATTCTGGGAGCGGTGGCTAGAAAAAGCCTAACTGCCACCATTGGAATTCGATTACATTGAATCGCTCGTTACCTTTGGTACCGGGTGATTTTTGTTACATACCACCGTTAACTTGGATAGTTTGCCCTGAGACGTAGTCGGCATCTTCAGACGCTAGAAATGCAATCACCTTTGCCTGATCTTCAGGCTTCCCTAGCCGCCTCAAGGCAATATCCTCCATATACGCAGCCTGCTCCTCTGGCGTCCTCACTGCCCATCGCAGCTGCGCCACACGCTCAGTCATTGTCGTGTTGGGAGCAATGGCGTTTACGTTAATCCCGTAAGGCCCCGCCTCTTGGGCTACCCGTGTGGTCATCGCAATAATGCCCGCTTTTGCTGCGGCATACGCTGCGGTGTTGAGGTTGAGGCCTGTAGCTGAGCGCGAAGAGATGTTCACAATCTTGCCAGACCCTTGCAGTTTCATGTGGGGCAGGGCTTCACGACAGAACAGGAACGTTGCATCAAGGTTGAAATCCACAACCTTTTTCCACTCTTCCAGACTCAACTCTTCTATAGGCCGTTTTGTATCCGGGACGATGGTGCTTCCGCCAATGCAGTTGATTAAGATGTCTATCCGCCCCCACCTGTCCATCACGGCCTGCACTGCGCTTTCAACCTCTACGGGGTTGAAAGCGTCAGCCATGACGGGCACAACTTGGCCGGGAAGGGCATCCGTTGTTTCCGCAAGGGCTTCCAGGGCAGCTTCGTTGTTATCCAACGCAGCTACGTTGCCCGCTTCTCCTGCCACTATTCGTACGGTAGCGCTGCCAATGCCTCCAGCAGCACCGGTAATGAGTGCAATCTTGTTCTCAAATCGCATAGGTGCTCCTGACATTTATAGAGGTGTGGAATCGCCCACGTGGGCAGCGGCGGCCTGTTCATCGGCGTGGTAGGAACTACGTACCAACGGGCCAGAAGCAACGTGGCGGAACCCCATTGCCATGCCCACGTCCGCTAGCTCCTGGAACTCCTGGGGCGTATAGAAGCGATCCAGCTTCCGGTGGATTGGCGTAGGCTGTAGATACTGCCCTATGGTCAATAGCTGGCAATTCGCAGCAAGCAGGTCTTCCATTGTTTGTTTGATATCGTCCGTCGTCTCGCCAAGGCCTACCATGATGCCGGACTTGGTAGGGATGTGGGGGGCCATCTCGGCAGAACGGCGCAGCAGTCGTATCGATCGGTCATAGTCGCCCTTGGGCCTCACTTGCCGAAACACAGACCTCACCGTCTCAATGTTGTGGTTCAACACCCCAGGACCAGAGTCCAGCACTGTCTTAAGGTCATCATCATTACCCAGGAAATCGGGGATGAGTACCTCAACCTTGCATTCAGGCAAAGCTGCATGGATGCGCGTGATGCTCTCCGCAAAGACGGACGCTCCTCCGTCAGGTAGGTCTTCCCGTGTCACCGATGTGATAACGCAGTACTTGAGTCCCAGACTTTCCACTGTGCGGGCAAGTCTGGCGGGCTCTTCCTGGTCTAGTGCATGGGGCCGACCTGTAGTCACGGCACAATACTGACATGCCCACGTACAAATCTCGCCCAGAATCATGAAGGTAGCCGTACCACGATCCCAGCAATCACCAATATTAGGGCAGTGAGCTTCCTCGCATACGGTATGCAGCTCGCTCCGCTTTACCAGCGTCCGTAGCTTGAGGTAGTTGGCTGAGCCGGGGGCTGGGACTCGCATCCATTCTGGAAGTCTGCGTTCTACGACCACACAATGCTCCTAAACTGTTATAGGCGTTCTCCAGGTATGATAACACTAGGGCGACGCACTGAACCCAAGTGCCCCCCATTGAATCACCCTGCTACAATGTCCGTGGAGGTACATTCCCATATGTCTGACACCGTTCGCGTACGCTTTGCCCCAAGCCCCACCGGAGAACCCCATGTAGGGAACATCCGTACCGCGCTGTTCAACTGGCTCTTTGCCCGTCACAACGGCGGCTCATTCATCATCCGTATTGAGGACACAGACCAGGAACGGAAGGTTGATGGAGCGTTGGAGTCCATTCTGGAATCGCTGAAGTGGATGGGTCTTGATTGGGACGAGGGCCCTACGGATGATGCCCAAGGTAGCCGGGGGCCTCATGGGTCGTACTTTCAGTCCCAACGACTCCCAATGTACCAAGAAGCTGCCGCTAGGCTGCTAGCGGAGGGCAACGCCTACCCGTGCTTCTGCCTTCCTGAGCGTCTGGAGGAAATGCGAAAGGCTCAGCAACTAGCCAAGCAATCTCCAGGGTATGACAGGCACTGCCTAACGGAGATGACAGCACAAGATCGCCAGAATCGAGTAGACGCCGGCGAAAAGCACGTACTGCGCTTCAGAATACCCACAGAACGCCCAGAAGTTGTGGTGCATGACATCATTCGTGGGGACGTCACCTGGGAGCCGCGGCTGCTTGATGACCTTATCATGATGAAGTCAGATGGGTTCCCTACGTACCACCTTGCCAACATTGTGGACGACCACTTCATGGAAATCAGCCACGTCATGCGCGCAGAGGAATGGCTGCCCAGTACCCCTCGGCATGTCCTGTTGTACGAAGCGTTAGGCTGGGAACCACCTCACTTCGCCCACATGCCCATGATTCTTGGCCCAGATAGAGCCAAGCTATCCAAGAGGCACGGAGCAACATCTACGCTGGAGTACAGGGCGAGCGGGTACCTTCCTGAAGCCCTGATCAATTTCATGGCCTTAGTCGGCTGGTCTCTAGATGACCACACAGAGATTTTCTCCCGAGAAGACCTTATCAAGCACTTCAGCCTGGAGCATATCAGCAAGTCAGGTGCCATATTTGATGTGGAAAAGCTGACGTGGATGAACGGACTATACATCCGCTCGCTGTCTATTCCTGACCTGGCGTCGCGAATCCAACCCTTCCTGGAGCGACCAGAGGCCGATGGAGGTCTGCCGGATAGCGTATCAAGGCCGATTGATAGTGCTTTTCTCCTACAACTAACCCCGTTGATACAGGAGCGGATTAAGACCCTTGGCGATGCCACCGCTGCCCTCGGGTTGTTCTTTGAGGAGATTGGCCAGTACGACACTTCCAAACTGGTTCAAAAGGGCTCGACGGCTGAGCAGACGACCACCGCACTTCAAACAATGTTCGCCACGTTAGAATCTGCTGCCGAGTGGGATGGAGCGAAGTTGGAAGCGTCTATGCGGCCGCTGGCGGAAGTATTAGAAATGAAGCCAGCCCAACTGTTTGGGGCCTTACGCGTAGCAGTGACAGGTCGGATGGTATCGCCGCCGCTGTTTGAGACGATGGAAGCCCTGGGGCGAGAGCGCTCACTTACAGGAATACGAAACGCAATCACTGCTCTGTCAGCCACGGTTTAGACGCTGGTAAGGTGTAGTGGGCGTTACATCTACACCCATTCCCTGAATTCTCCCATGTCATAATGGGGTAGCTGCAATACGATGAGACCGTAGGGCTAGGGTGAGGTGGAAAGGTACTAGGATGGGAAACGCAAAGGGACGGCTGGGTATCCTTGTTGGTGGCGGCCCTGCGCCCGGCATCAACAGCGCTATCAGTGCAGCAACCATTGAGGCTATCAATCGTGGCCTAGACGTTGTGGGTATCTACGACGGCTTTGCGGGCCTCATTGACGGAAGCCCCAGCAAATTCCGCGATATGACCATTGCAGACGTCTCTCGCATCCACAGCCAGGGCGGTTCTATCCTCCGAACGTCCCGCGCAAACCCCACTCGCAATCCCGCAGACCTTGAGCGATGTGTCAGTAATCTTCATGAACTCGGTATCTCGTATCTGGTCAGCATTGGCGGTGACGATACCGCGTTCAGCGCCTATGCCGTAGCTCGCGCTGCCAACGGCGCCCTGCGGGTGCTCCACGTTCCCAAGACCATTGATAACGATCTCCCACTGCCAGGAAACATACCGACATTCGGGCATGAGACGGCGCGCCACGTTGGCACGGAAATTGTGATGAACCTCATGGAGGACTCTCGAACCACCAATCGCTGGTTCTTCGTTGTAGCAATGGGTCGGAAGGCCGGGCACCTTGCGCTCGGCATCGGGAAGGCCGCAGGCGCTACGTTGACCGTCATCCCGGAAGAGTTCTCCCAAGCGCAGATTAGCCTTAGCGATGTCTGCAACGTACTGGAAGGCTCTATCTTGAAACGGCAGATCATGGGCCGACAGGACGGATTGGTAGTCATAGCCGAGGGCATCCTTGAGAAGCTTGATCCAGAAGAACTAGCTACGATTGTGGGGGCTGAAGCTGAGCACGACCCTCACGGCCACATCCGTCTAGGGGATATCCCGCTAGGTATGGTATTACGTCGAGAAATCCAGCGTCGCTTTGCAGTCAGAGACCAGCATTTGCCAATTGTAGATGTCATGCTTGGCTATGAATTGCGGTGCGCCCAACCAATCCCATTTGATATTGACTACACCAGAGACCTTGGGCACGGTGCTGTCCGCTTCCTGACTTCTGACTCCTTTGGCGATGACGCCCAACTGCGCTATGGTGGCATGGTGTGTTTGGAAGATGGAAAACTCCACGTCATGCCCTTTGAGGAACTGACTGACCAAGAGACCGGGCGGACACGCGTCCGCTCTGTTGACCGATTCGCAGAGCACTACCGTGTAGCACGACAGTACATGATTCGATTGGAACAGCGTGACTTGGACGACTCTGCTACGCTAGCAAAACTTGCAGAAGCAGCAGTGACCACGCCAGAAGCGTTCAAAAAAACCTTCACCTCGGCGGTCGATCACTCAGGGGAGTAACGCTTAGCCGCCCCTGTCCCCGCAGGCATTCTGGTGAACCCTCAGTCCGTCTCCTATGCTGCTTGTATTGGCGTCCCTCTGTGTCTACCATCCACAACCCAGCCTGTTAGAATGGGCCCAATCGCCCAAAGAACACATGCATGCGGAGGAATACGTGGACTTAGGAATTACTGGAAAAGTGGCCCTTGTTACCGGTGGCAGTCGTGGACTAGGCAGGCAAGCTGCTTTAACGCTGGCACGGGAAGGCTGTCAAGTAGCTATTTGTGCTCGTGGCACCGATAGGTTAGACGAGGTTGTAGGTGAACTGCAGAAGCTAAGCCCAACATCTATAGGGTTTCAAGCAGACGTAACCACAGCGGAAGGTTGTGCAGCCTTCTACAAGAATGCCACGGAAGCCATTGGCCCTGCGGACATCCTCGTGAACAACGTGGGTGGCACCTCTGGCGGACGGGGTTTTGATACAACCACAGACGAAGATTTTATGAACACGCTGCAACTCAACCTTTTCTCTACCATACGCATGATGCGCGTTGCGCTCCCTCACATGAAGGAACGTAGCTGGGGCCGTGTGGTCAACGTAGCCTCGTTGTACGGTAGAGAGTACGGGGGCGCACTGTCGTACATGACAGCAAAGGCGTCCCTCATAGCGTTCTCAAAACATATGGCGTTATCCCTTGCAGCCAGCAACGTCCTGGTGAACACCGTGTCACCGGGATCCATCGCCTTTCCCGGCGGTGGCTGGGACAATTTCCAGAAGAACAACACCCCAGAGGTGGTACAAGAGTTCGTTACTCGACACCTCCCAATGGGGAAATTCGGCTGGCCTGAGCCCTTTGGCGAACTGGTGGCATTTCTTTGCTCTGACAAGGCAGATTTGATAGCAGGAGCTTCCATCGGCATTGATGGAGGGCAGGCAAAGTCACTGATTTAACCGCTTAACGCATATTTGAAATATAATGAATAGCTATAACGTATACCATTCGTTTTTCTTTTATATTTCGATTGATATTCATAAAAGTAAATTGGCCAGTAAATGCGTGCTTTGATGAAATATGGTGAGCTCAAGGGGTGTCAACGGGAACCCTGTCGCGCTAGACTAAATTGCGTTTTGAACAGCATGAATCGTTAATACCAGGAGGACTCATGGAGCTACGTGTCACAATTGGCGACATCACACAACTAGAGACAGACGCCATTGTCGTTAATCTGTTCGAGGGCGTTAAGCACCCTGGCGGCGCAACTGGTGCAGTAGACCAGGCTCTCGATGGCGCAATAACAAACCTCATCGAGGACGGCGAAATCACAGGCAAGAAGGGCGCGACTACCCTGATTCATACTCTTGGCAAACTCCTCGCCAAACGGGTCATTGTCACGGGCTTAGGTAAATCAGACAAATTCACCGTGAATATCGCTCGAGAAGTCGCAGCCGGAACGGCACGCCAACTCCGCAGGCTGAAGGTGAAGGGTGCGGCAACCATTGTGCACGGAGCAGGTATCGGCAACCTTGAAGTTGAAGCAGCAGCTGAGGCGCTGGCAGAAGGCACCCTGCTTGGGTTGTACGCCTTCAAACGCCTCAAGACAGGCGCCGAAGCAGAACCAGATAAGTTGGTTGAATTACTTGTTATAGAGCAGGACCCGGAGAAAGAGCTCTCTGTTAAGCGTGGAGTCACTACGGGCCGCGTCCTAGCAGAAGCCACAGCGCTGGCTAGAGACATGGCTAATGAGCCCGCCAACATGATGACACCAACCAAGATGGCAGAACGTGCGCATGAGGTCGCTCAGCAATACGGCCTGGAGTTCAAGGTACTAGAGAAGGCTGACTGCGAAGTGTTGGGCATGGGCGCATATTTGGGGGTGTCCCAAGGCAGCAATGAGCCACCCAAATTCATAGTCTGCCGCTATCACGGTGACCCCACAAACCCGGAGAACAACCTTGGCCTTATTGGGAAGAGCGTCACCTTTGACTCTGGTGGCATCTCCATCAAACCATCTGCTGACATGGGCAAGATGAAGGCGGACATGTCCGGCGGAGCATCGGTCATAGGTGCAATGAAGGCTATAGCGGAACTGAAGCCCAAGATCAACGTAACAATGATTGCAGCGGCTGTTGAGAACATGCCAAGTGGCACCGCTACCAGACCCGGTGATGTCCTGAAATCCATGAGCGGCAAGACCATTGAAGTAGACAACACCGACGCCGAGGGTCGGCTCACGTTGGGTGACGCTATTACGTACGCTCGACAGGAACTGGGTCTGAAGCGCTTGGTAGACATAGCCACCCTGACCGGGGCAATTGGGATAGCCCTTGGCAATGTGCGTGCCGGTGTGTTCAGCAACAATCAAGCTCTAGCCGACCAAGTCATCGCGGCTGGCGATGCTTGCGGCGAGCGGATGTGGCAGATGCCCCTGGACGATGACTACAAAGAGCAGAACAAGAGCTCCATAGCGGATATCAAGAACACCGGTGGTCGCGGGGCAGGTTCTATTACGGCGGCACACTTCGTTGGAGAGTTCGCAGGAGACACCCCTTGGGTTCACCTAGACATTGCCGGAGTGTATATGGCCGACAAAGACCAGGGCGTCTGGGTTAAGGGAGCATCCGGCATACCTGTACGTTCGCTGGTGAAACTCGCCCAAAACCTGGCGAAGCAGAACTAGCAGATGAAAGGGGTTTAGCTACTTTGCAGCTGCCAAATGTGGTGGCGTTGTTCTGATTCCATTGCTATGCTATAATTCCCGCTGGTTTCGCTTAAAAATTTATTAACTATTTGAACGAGGAGTTGCATTTCTTGACGGAGCAAACTGCAGTCCCTGACGCCCAGCCGCAGCCATCAGTCCCGGCTCAGCCAATAGCTCAGCCAGTGGCACAAGTTCCGGCTCAGCCAATAGCTCAACCGCAGCCACCAATGGCAGAGCGGGTGACTATGAAATCTCTACTAGAAGCAGGTGTCCATTTTGGACATCAGACCCGTAGGTGGCAGCCACGCATGAAGACATTTATCTTCACGCAGCGGAACGGCATCCACATCATAGATTTACAACAGACCCTCGTTCTTCTTGAGCGAACAGCTCAAATTCTGACTGATTTGGTAGCCCACGGTGGCGACATCCTCTTTGTTGGCGCTAAGAAGCAGGCACAAGAGACGATTGAGTCAGAGGCTATGCGCTGCGGATCTCTCTACGTTAACCAGCGCTGGCTTGGCGGCACCCTCACAAATTTCCCAACGATTAGAGCGCGTATCGATCACATGCGCCAGCTAGAGGAACGCCAGGAAAAGGGCGAACTTCGGCGTCTCCCCAAGCGGGAAGGCCTGAAGAAAGAAGTTGAACTCCAACGGCTTCAGAAGTACTTCCGCGGACTTCGGGATATGAAGAAGCCACCAAGCGCCTTGTTCGTTATTGACATCGAGAAGGAGCGCATTGCGGTTGAAGAGGGCAGGAAGGCCCGAATTCCCATCTTCGCGCTAGTGGACTCGAACTGCGACCCAGACCTTGTTGACCACGTGATTCCCGGCAACGACGATGCCATTCGCTCCATCCGACTGGTAACGGCACGCATGGCTAATGCCGTCATTGAAGGAATGCATCAACGCGAGTCCATCATGGCCGAAGAAGCAGCGTTGAGTGCTGCCCAAGGAATCGATTCCAGCGAGTACGCCGCATTCAGTACGGACGAAAACCTGGAAGACTTGGCCAGCGCGGAGGACTTGGCAGACCACGTGTTCTTGCCTGACGAAGACGAAGACGAAAACGAAGGCAACTAGAACCGTACCTTCCAGGGAAGGCCAATTAGAGTTGTGTCATATCTGGCACCCTATAGTGGCGCCATCAATACATCAAACTATCAAGGTGAACATATGGCTGATATCAGCGTAGAAGACATTAAAAAGCTCCGGGCAATCACCGGATCTGGCATTCTAGATTGCAGAACCGCCCTGGAAGAAGCCGAAGGCGATAGCAGCAAAGCACAGGCAATTCTCCGGGCAAAGGGCTTAGCTAGCGCCGCCAAAAAGGCTACACGAGATGCCGGCGAGGGCGTTGTAGAATCGTACATCCACAATGGCAGCCGTGTTGGTGTGTTAATAGAACTGAACTGTGAGACCGATTTTGTTGCCCGCACTGACGAGTTCCGTACCTTGGCCCACGATATCGCAATGCACGTGGCCGCCATGGATCCTGGGACGGTCTTAGCAGTCGAAGGCTCAGAGCCTGAAACAAGTCTGATGAATCAATCTTACGTAAAAGACCCCTCCAAGACGATTCAAGATCTGATAAACGATGCTATTGCCAAGCTGGGCGAAAACGTTCAAGTCCGGCGATTCACCCGATTCGCGCTATCTGAAGAATAGGAAGAGTGGCTATGGCTACTGCCTATCGGCGCGTTGTCCTCAAGCTAAGCGGAGAGTCTTTGAAGAGCCAAACTGGCTTAGTCATAGATACGGACGCTATTCGTTATCTTGCTCATGAAGTTAAATCTGCCGTGGCTACTGGCGTTGAACTTGCCGTAGTTGTAGGCGGGGGCAACATTTGGCGTGGCATAGACGCCGCTGAGCGAGGAATGGAGCGGGCTGCTGCTGACTACGCTGGAATGCTTGCCACCCTCATCAATGCCCTCACGTTTCAAGATGCCCTGGAGCAGATTGGCGTAGACACACGCACCCAGAGTGCATTAGGCGTTCAAGCCGTAGCTGAACCATTTATCCGCAGACGTGCAACCCGCCACTTAGAAAAGGGACGGGTGGTCATCTTTGCCGCAGGGACAGGCAACCCCTTTATGAGCACTGATACGGCCGCAGCATTACGCGCGGTTGAGATTGGCGCCGATGCACTTTTCATGGCGAAAAATGAGGTGGACGGCGTATACGACGCAGACCCCCGCACCCATCCAAACGCCAAACGATTTGATAGGCTAGGGTACATGGATTTGCTCACCAAGGGCCTTGCAGTTATGGACAACACGGCTGTTTCCCTCTGCATGGACAACCATCTTCCCATCGTTGTGTTTGACGTTTTCACCCCTGGAAGCCTTGGAAGGCTCCTCCAGTCGGAGCAACTAGGAACGCTTGTTGCTGACATACCAGAACAGCTTTTGTCCAAGGAGTAAAGGCGATATGGTGACCCCAAACGATCATTTAAAAGATGCCGATCATCGTATGTCAGGAGCCCACGAGGCGCTGCGACGCGAGTTGGCTGCTGTCAGAACCGGAAGAGCAAGCACAGAACTAGTTGAGCACATCTCTGTGGACTACTACGGCACAGAGACACCCATCCACCAGCTAGCCTCGGTAACCGTTGCTGAAGCCCGGGTGCTTGCCATCCAGCCCTGGGATAAGGGTGCTGTTCTTGCCGTGGAGAAAGCCATCCTGAAGTCTGACCTTGGCATTACCCCGAATAACGATGGGTCTGTCATCCGGCTAACCCTACCGCTCCTGACGGAGGACCGCAGGAAAGAATTGGTGCGTTCAATGAGGAAACGCGTGGAAGATGCCCGCGTTGCAGTAAGGAACGTCCGCAGGGATGTGCAAGACAAAATTCGAGCACAAGAGAAGGCCAAGGAACTCTCCCAGGATGAAACCCATAGGTTTCTAGAACAGCTTCAAAAAGCCACTGATAATTTTATTGCCCTTATAGATAAGACCGGAGAGGCCAAAGAAGCTGAATTGTTGGAGGTCTAGTCCGTGCCAGAACGCAAGGGCTCTGACATCAGCACTTCTCCGGCTATAAAAAACCTCATTGCATCTCCCACCGTTAGCGATGTGCCCGTCCACGTAGCCATTATCATGGACGGCAATGGCCGATGGGCAGAAGACCAGGGCCTATCTCGCCTGCTTGGTCATCACGCCGGTACTGAGAACATCCGCAAAGTGGCCCAGTGTGCAGCTGAACAGGGTGTCAAATACCTGACGCTGTTCGCCTTTTCCACGGAGAACTGGTCACGCCCTGACAGTGAGGTAACAGGGCTCCTAAGCCTCCTGGGCGATGTCATCCAAGACGAAGCCGCAGAAATGCACAGGGTAGGAGTACGGCTAAACCACCTTGGGCGATTGGATAGACTTCCTCCATCACTGCAAACCGCCATTGCTGCCGCGGTGAAGCTCACACAAGACAACGATGGCCTGGTTCTCAGCATCGCGTTTGATTACGGCGGCAGGGACGAGATTCTCCGAGCCCTCAAACGTATGATTACTGACGGGCTTTCCCCGGATCAGATTGATGAAGCCACCATGGAGCGTTACCTCTACACTGATGACATCCCGGACCCTGACCTTATTGTGCGTACAGCAGGCGAAATGCGTTTGAGCAACTTCCTCCTCTGGCAAGCGGCGTACAGCGAGCACTACGTCACCGATGTCCGGTGGCCCGACTTTGATGAGGGCGAACTCCTTACAGCACTGGCTGCGTATAGCAATCGGCAACGTCGCTTCGGCGGGTTGAGCCCTTCAGGGGCGGGGTAACAAGGGATGCTCTCCCTCCGATTGCTCAGCGCTGCCGTGGGTGTCCCTCTCCTTGTTTTGGCCGTCTGGTTTGGCTCCTATTCGTTCCTGGCGATTGCCATCGTTATCGCAACTTTGGGGACATGGGAGTTTCATAAACTTGCATCGTCCATCACCATCACCCCTCCACTTCCATTTTCACTGGCATTAGCCCTTGGGTTAACCCTTCCCAGCCATTGGGACAACGCCTACCTTCTGATAGCGTTGGGTGCGGCAATATTGGCCTCCCTAGCCTGGAAAATCCTACGGGAAGTTCGAGGCAAGGGAGCCAAAGGCAAATTCATCGGGCTGGCTGGCCCCTTCTACATTGGTGTGCCTCTTGCTCTTGGTCTTTTGCTGCGCGATGGCCCTGATGGCAGGGATTGGGTATTGGCCGCACTCCTGGCTACCTTTTCGGTAGATACCGGCGCCTATGCGGTGGGTCGACTTATAGGCAAGCACAAACTCGCACCACGCATTAGTCCAGGCAAGACCTGGGAGGGTGTAGTTGGGGGACTGCTGGGTGGCGTAGGGGCGACCTTTGGGCTTACCCTTATATTGGACTTACCAATGGACACATGGAAGGCACTGCCCCTGGGGTTGCTTTTGGCAGTGGCTGCAATGGCAGGTGACTTAGCAGAGTCATGGTTGAAGCGGGCATCAGGAGCCAAAGATTCCGGCTCACTCATCCCTGGCCACGGCGGCATATTGGACAGAACTGACAGCATTGTAGTCACACTAGTTGTGGCATATTTTTGGGTTACGTGGGCACTATGAAACGTATTGCAATTCTTGGTTCCACCGGGTCTATCGGACGGCAAACGCTGGACGTGGTTCGCGCCTTTCCTGACGAGTTTACCGTCGTTGCCCTCTCGGCATGGAGTAACCGTGACCTCCTCCTGGAACAGGCAAAGGAGTTCCACCCTGCCCTCCTCTTTAGCAAGGATCGGTGGACACCAGAATCCCTGCCAGCCGGAACCCGCACAGCAGATAGCCTCACGGAGATAGTGACACACCCGGACGTTGACCTCATCATCCAAGGTATGGTGGGGAACATAGGCCTGGTTCCAACGTTGGAGGCTCTTGAAGCAGGCAAGCAGGTAGCAATGGCCAACAAAGAACCCATTGTGATGGCGGGTGAGCTCCTCACTCAGGCAGCAACGAGAGGCGGAGGCCAACTTTTCCCAGTGGACAGCGAGCCTAGCGCAATCTGGCAGTGTCTCCAGGGCGAGGATGCCCATCGTAGCGTCCGTAGGCTCATCATCACGGCGTCCGGTGGGGCCCTACGGCATTTACCTCTTGATGAGGTAGCCAAGGTGACACCTGAGCAAGCCCTGAAGCACCCTACATGGGACATGGGTAAGAAGATTACCATTGATTGCGCAACATTGATGAACAAAGGATTCGAGGTCATTGAGTCCCACTGGCTTTTCGATATGCCCTGGGACCAAGTAGATGTCGTCATCCATCACCAGAGCATCATCCATTCAATGGTAGAATTCACAGACGGAGCCATGAAGGCGCAGATGGGCGCACCAGACATGAGAATGCCTATTCAGTACGCCATGTTCTACCCCCAACGGATGGCCAGCGAGGGAATCCCTCGGTTTGACCCCATTGCCACAGGGTCATTAACCTTTGAAGCAATGGATCCAGACCGATATCCCTGTTTTGTCACAGCACTTGAAGCCGGACACGCCGGGGGAACGTACCCTACTGTGTTAAGTGCTTCTGACGAGGTAGCAGTAGACCTGTTCTTGCGGGGCCGCATAGGTTTTACTGACATCCATAGGCTGGTGGCTTCAACGCTGGAACGTCATGAGTCGATAACGCGTCCAACATTAGAGGAGATCCTTGCAGCGGACGAATGGGCCCGGCAATCAGTGCTAAGCGCAACGGAGTAACAAATGGTCACAGTCCTTATTTTCTTGGGAATTCTCAGTGTCCTGATTCTGATACATGAAGCCGGACACTTCTTTACCGCCAGAGCTTTTGGCGTGAAGGTACTGGAGTTTGGGATGGGATTCCCACCCAGGATTTTCTCTTTCAAAAGAGGAGAAACGGTTTATTCTCTGAACGCTATCCCCTTAGGCGGGTACGTCAAGCTGATGGGTGAAGAGGACCCAACCCATCCCCAAAGCCTTGCAGGCAAAGGGGCGCTAACCCGGTTCACGATACTGAGCGCAGGCGCCTTTATGAATTTCATCCTGCCAATTATTCTCTTCGCATTCATTTTCATGATTCCTCAAGACCACTTTGAAGGCAGAGTCCTCATAGCCGGTGTATCAGAAGGGTCACCCGCCCAACTAGCCGGGCTTCAAAGCGGAGATCTTATCTTGGAAGTGGACGGACATGATGTCTACAACATCCAGGAACTTGCCTACCGCATCAAGTTACAGCTAGGAGACGAGAGCACATGGACGGTAATGCGGCCAGAGCGCCTCGTGACGGGTTCTTTCGGCCTGGGCAGTGAGCCAGGGTTGGGGCAACCTCTCACCAGGGACACAGAGCCGTATCTGGTCAGCCTGGTGCCTAGATGGAAGCCTCCGGCAGGGGAAGGTAACGCTGGGGTGCAGATCAGGACAATAGAAGGGCAAGTAGTCTCACGCTCTGAGCCCTTCTGGGAAGCCATCCCCAACGGCTTCGTGCGGATGTGGGAGATGCTAGTGTTGTTCAAGAACGAGGTAACTGGCTGGGTTATCGGCGCAAACGCGCCCCAGTTGGCGGGCCCCGTGGGCATTGCGCAGGTCACAGGCGAGGTGGCGCGAGCTGGCTGGCTGCCACTGGTGGAACTCATGGCGCTGCTTAGCTTGAACCTTGCCATCTTGAATATCCTGCCCATACCTGCACTGGATGGTGGTCGTATCCTGTTTGTGGCGATTGAGTGGGTTCGACGGGGTAAACGTATCTCGCCAGAGCGCGAGGGGTTGGTGCACCTAGTGGGATTTGTCGTGCTAATCAGCTCTATTGTCGTCATCAGTTACTTTGATATCGTGAGGATTATCCAGGGCGGCTCGCTAACTAACTAACTAATGGTGTTGCCCTAGACTCAAGTTACCCAAAGGCGATAGGCATAAGTGAATCGCCACACTGCTGCTGGGTTGGCGGTTATCCCTAGTGTGTCCCTCAACCTATGTGCTTGGCGGTTTCCCCGGTATTAGCGGAATTATGCCGCCATTACCGGGGAAACCAGCCCACCAATTGCAAGAAATCGAGTATAGTTACTTTGGCATCTCATAGTGGCCAAAACATCCAGGGAGAAGGCATTCATGATGAATCGCAGGGTCTCAAAGCCTGTCTACGTTGGCGGTGTGAAGGTGGGCGGAGACGCACCAATCACCGTCCAGTCCATGACGAAAACCGATACCCGTGATGTGGCTGCTACTGTGGCGCAGATTAAGGGTCTTGAAGAGATTGGCTGTGACATCATTCGATCAGCCGTCCCAGACATGGAAGCCGCCCAAGCCCTCGGTGCAATCAAACGCCAAATAAATATCCCCCTAATCGCTGATATCCACTTCCACTACCAGCTGGCATTGGAAGCCCTGAAACAGGGCGTGGACTGCCTCCGGCTCAACCCCGGTAACATCAGAGACCCGGAGCGAGTGAAAGAGGTTGTGCTAGCCGCCAAGGAGCGAGGCGTACCCATCCGCATCGGGGTGAACTTCGGCAGCCTACCACCCGTAGGCGGCATCGGGCAGACACGAGGATTCTCACGACTCTTCGACATGGTGAATCAACTTCCCAAAGCAGGACAGGCGCAGGAAGGCGAGTACAGCGTCGTCGACCACATGGTCGCCACTGCTCTATGGGAGATTAGCCTACTTGAAGACCTTGACTTTGACCTGATTAAGATTTCCTTGAAGGCCTTTGATGTTCCCACCACAGTTGAGGCGTACGAGCGCCTTGCCAAGATGGTTCCGTATCCGTTGCATCTAGGTATTACCGAAGCAGGGACGGTGCAGTCTGGCTCCATTCGCAGCGCTGTGGGCCTGGGGCATTTGCTCTATCAAGGGATTGGTGACACCATCCGAGTCTCATTAAGCGGAGATTCCCGCGAAGAAATAACCGCCGGTTATAACATCTTGAAATCGCTGAACCTCCGGGAAAAGGGCGTCACCCTTGTCGCATGCCCGTCATGTGGTCGTGCTGATGTGGATGTGGTGAAGCTTGCAAACGAGGTGGATGCCCTAGTGAAGAGTTTGGACACCACCATCAAAGTAGCGGTAATGGGCTGTGAAGTGAACGGCCCGGGCGAGTCTAAGGACGCAGACATTGGTATTGCTGGCGGCAACGGTAGAGCCATTATCTTCCGTAAGGGTGTGAAGACCAAAGTAGTGGCAGAAGCCGATATGCTGACAGCGTTAATGTCCGAGATTAAAGCAGTTATGGCAGAACAAGAAGCTGAGGGGACTAAAGCCGTAGCTAGTTAATAGCGTAGAGAGCAAAAAGAAGAGAGCCTCGGCAAATGCCGGGGCTCTCTTCTTTTATTATTCCCGGTGTGTTTACCGTTTGCCGCTGACTGCACCCTTCAAATTTGCTCCAGGTACAAAGCCAACACGTTTGTGGGCAGGGATTTCCACGGTGGTTCCACCACCTCGAATCGGACGGACTCTGCGCTGCTTCACCTGTCGAACTTCAAAGGTGCCAAATCCGGTAAGCACTACTTTATTCCCGGCAGCAAGGGCCTCCTGAACGCTTTCCAAAACGGCAGTCAATGCGGCATCGCCTCCGGCCTTGGTACCGCCTAATTTCGATGAAACCCTACCAACAAGGTCGATTTTTCGTAGTGTAGCTATAACTGTTTCCTCCTTGATTTTCGTATTTGTAGATACAAGGCGAGCGAAATATAGCACAGGGTTGAAAACTTAACTAGGGCAATTTGGCCCTAATTCATATTTCTTCCCCAAAAGATGGAAGGCCTAGTAAGAAGGTCTGTTCCTTTGCTATGCTATGTAGTTAGAAAAACGCCCCATACAAGGAGACATCCGTGCGCCTTTCCCAATTCCTTGGCAGGACACTACGCAGTGACCCCTCAGAGGCAGAGACAGAAAATCACAAATTGATGTTGCGGACAGGCATGATTCAACAGCTGGCCGCTGGGGTGTACTCCTACGCGCCCCTGGCTCTCCGAAGTCTCCACAAGATTGAAACCATCATCCGAGAGGAGATAGACGCCGCTGGAGGACAGGAAATCAAACTCCCTGCTCTTCAACCTCGAGAGTTATGGCAGCAGTCTGGTCGCGACGCAACGTTTGGTCCAGACCTCATAAGACTCCAGGATAGGAGAAGCCGTGAGATGGTGCTTGCCCCAACTCACGAAGAGGCGGTAACGCTGCTGGTAAAGCAGCATCTTCAGAGCTATCGGGACCTACCCATGTTGGTCTACCAGATTCAGACCAAGTTTCGAGACGAGGTCCGGCCCAGAGGCGGGCTGATTCGCGTCCGAGAGTTTGATATGAAGGACGGGTACAGCTTCCACGCAGATGCGGAGTCACTAGACCAAACCTACCAACGAATGGTGCAGGCATACCACAACATCTTTGAACGGTGCGGTATCCCCGCTATGCAAATTGAAGCAGATAGCGGAGCCATTGGCGGCAAGGACTCCCACGAGTTCATCATGCCCAGCCAGATTGGCGAGGACACGTTCATCCACTGTCCTAACTGCGGCTATGCAGCCAACGCGGAACGAGCTGTGTTCACTCGACCTCCCGCACTTTCAGAAGCTCTACTACCCGTAGAAGACGTACACACACCAGGGCAGAAGACGATACAAGACCTGGTGGATTTCCTTCACGTCACTCCAGAGCAGACGTTAAAGGCCGTTTTCTACATGGCTGAGGGCGCTATGGTGTTTGTCACAATCCGCGGGGACCTGGATGTGAACGATATCAAGCTCAAGCGCGCGCTGGGCTGCAATGACCTTCGGCTAGCTACAGACGAGGAAGTCGCAGCAGCAGGGCTCGTGGCCGGATCAGCGTCCGCAGTAGGGTTGAAGGGCATTAAGAGCGTTGCAGACGAGTCCATTCTTGTAGGGACCAACTTTGTTGCAGGGGCAAACAAGCCTGACTACCACCTGCTCAACGTCAACACACCACGGGATTTCACGCCAGGCCTGGTAGCTGACATCGCGTTAGCAGAGGGCGGCCACGCGTGTTTGAAATGCGGTACCGCATTTGAAGCAGCTCGAGGAATTGAAGTCGGTCATGTATTCAAGCTGGGCACATTCTTCAGCGTA
>Ga0114999_10000371_pt1 | contig 66901 bp, 68 predicted proteins | sample ArcticOcean_MG_C_3_FD_89820 | JGI IMG/M metagenome (GOLD analysis project Ga0114999, IMG submission 89820) | Marine microbial communities from western Arctic Ocean - ArcticOcean_MG_CB8_126 | ecosystem: Environmental > Aquatic > Marine > Oceanic | place: Arctic Ocean: Canada Basin | collected...
AGGAAGTATAAAGCCGAAGCGGAAGGTATCCGCTAGGTGCTGGAGAGCAAAGCGGAAGGGTATAATAACCTGATCAAGAGTTGCAACGTCGATGCCAAAGCCGCAGCGACCCTGCTGATGACAGAAAAGATTTAGGACATTGTCGCCCCTGCAGGTCGATGCGATCAAGAATATGAAAATCGACAAGGTTGTTGTCTGGGATGGTGGCAATGAGCAGGGTGACAGCGAACACGGTGGGGCTATCGCCAACTTCCTGTCCGGCCTGGTCAAGAGTCCGCCACCGCTGCGCGAAGTGGCCGAATGGCAGGATTAGACCGCCCAAATATTTTGGCCAAATGGCAGACAGCCAATTTTCAAACAAGGCTGAAGTCTCTACCAACAGCCCACCCACCAACCACTGATACGTCCACCACCACTTAATCTTATCCGCCTCCTCCCCCCTTCCCTTTCAGGGCAGGGGGACAGGCAGGGGGTTAGGTCCCGTCTTTGAGCATCTCCGAGATGGCGGCTACAGCCCGATCTGCCTCGCCCAATGTGTTATAGATGTGTGGGGACAATCGGATATTCGGCCCCATACCCGCACCGGCGATGTGGTACGTCTCATAGAGCTTGGCAAATACATTACGTGTATTCAACGTTCCTGGTTTGAAAATGACCACACCTGCGGACAGGGTCGGGTCCATGGAGGTTGTAATTTCTACGCCGGGTAGCTTGCTCATGCCCTCTTTGATGGCAGTAGCTACCTGCTTCATACGCGCCTCTACCCGATCAGCACCGATCGTTGTATGGAAATCAACGGTGCGGCCCATCGCGGCTACGGCCCCATCATCACGTTGTCCCAGGGCCTCATACTTCCGGGCACCGACTACATCGTCCCGCCAGGGCACGCTGACAATACTGGGCCAGACATCATCCTGTCGATCTTTGCGGACATACAGCACGCCGACCTCTTTGGGTCCCATAAACCACTTGTGGGCACTGCCCGAATAGGAGTCGCAGCCCATATCCGCCAGGTCTATTTTAAGGGCACCGAAACTCTGCGCACCGTCCACGTGCACAAAAATACCACGATCACGTGCCAGCTTGCATAAAGCTTTTGCTGGCATCGTCAACCCAGTGGTGTTGGACACATGCGTGAACGACATCAGTTTGATATTTGACGTCAACGCCTTTTCAAACGCGCTGAGAATCTCTTCCTCGCCATTTGGTGTTCTGGCCACGGAGACATAGTTGATTTTGAATCCATATCGCCGGGATTTAACCTCCCAGGCTTTATTATTGGACGGATGGTTCAAATCAGACAACAGAATTTCCTCGCCCTCTTTTAGATGAAAGCCGCTGCTGATTGTGTTATTTGCTTCACTGGTATTACGTACGAGCGCAATCTCGTCCGGTGTGGCACCCAGTAGCTGGGCCAGCTTAGTCCGTGAACTCTCCTGCGTCTGGCGAAATTTACCCCGGTTCTGAAACGAAGCATCCGCATCGACATCCCGCGTATATCTGAAGACTTCTTCCATGACCGGATAGGGCGATGGGCACAGGTTGGCGGCGTTCATCAGTGCGAGATCATCCCGCAGCGTGAACTGATCTTTGACCGCCTTCCAGAAGCGCTCGTCACCCATATCCGCAGGATCAAACGCGTCCAAATCCTCTTCCAATGCATGAAATGGTGAAGCCGAAGCGACCGACCCCATACCGAGTACACCGGCTGCAGCGACACCGCCGACTAACCGTTTCATAAAAGATCGCCGTGACGTCTGCCACGTCGTCTCTGGAATACTTTCAATCACATCATTGTCCTGCGTCATGGTAATCCTCCATGGAAAGGTAAGCTACGAAGCTACGAAACGGCGCATTGATTCATCGATTGCAAGTCCCTGCGGGACATTGCGAACCTTTCAGGGTTCGTTGTTGTGTCGTTTTCTTAAGGGATTATCTTATATATACTATATACCTACCCAAACATTCAAGTCAAAATCTGTAAAATCTTGCCGTCTTCCGCGATTCGTCGTTCTATCGATCACCGAACAAAAATCCTTTTAAATCCGGATTCGATGCATTCAGCTTCCATATAAATGCATCCAGGATATAATGCGTTGCTTGCGGCAGTACCAGGAGTGGCACGACGATCGCCAGCAGTTCGGATCCATCAATCCATGCGCCCTCAATACCGCCGAATACCATAGGATGATCCCCCCAGACCAACAGGTCCCAGAGACCTTCTTCCAAAAAGGCGAAGAGGATAAGGATGCCTACAAATCCCATCACCCAGGCTGGTCTGGATATGGTCTGCAACCAGGAATGATACGTCTGGGTTTTCCATTTTCGGCGACAATAGAACCATACCAGTGCCATATAAGGCACGCCATGGAGCACCACATTGGTCACGGTAAATGAATAATCCGAATTATACTGGACAATACCAATATACCATACCAGTGCCGTCGTGGTCATCACAAGATGCTTGCCAGGATTGAGGGGACGTCCTTGATAGGCCATCCAAATTTCTTTCATGAGATAGGTGACCATCAGCCCAACATACATCCACCCGACCCAAGTCACCGCGTGCGCAACCGGAATAGAGAAAAAATCCCCCTCGATAAACCAGACAAACTTACGGGGCAAATGGGTATGCCAGTAAGCCAGTGGGTACAGCATGGTCATATAAATCAGGCAACGATCAAGGTGTAACTCCCATTTATCCCGTTCACCCCGTCGATATTTATACAAAGCCATGAAGCCATATTGCTGCCGAATAAAATGAATCACCGCCGCATAAGCCAGAATTCGCCAGAAAAAAAGGTCGTCTATAGCATATAGAAGGACGCTCCCGAGAAACACCAGGATAGGTGCCGTGGTGTACAACCCTTTTCTTCGCTGAAATTCTTCGCTGTCAAAATAGGTTCGGTACAGAGAGGCATACACATGGCTGACATCGATTAGCACAACAAAGAGGAGCCAACCCCATACGGGCAGGTCCGTACCATACACCAGTGCATCCGGTGACAGGAGGAGAACCAAAACCGACAGGACACCCGGCGCTACAAAAAACCCGATATCAAATCGTGCAGAAACAAGCCAGGTAGACATGGCAATGGGTAAGTTGGCGAATTAGTGAGTTGGGAGGCGCACGGTGCGCCGGGCACATACAGGTGAGGTTGTCGATCACCGTATGTGAGAAATCTAAAGGCTTTCCCTACCGCTAAAGTGGGATAGCAGGCCCTGGAAGTCAAGGCTGGATTTCACCTGGAGATATTATGAGAGGCGATCAACGCCTGGCGGAGAAACTAAATGATTGCGGATACTCTTGTTTCTGGAAAGACCTGAGCGCGGTGGAAAAGTTCTGAAAACAGATGGTCCCCTTCATCACACCCCTGCCGGAGCGTCAATTCGCCGTCCTGTTTCTCTGCTCTATGACGGCAAGTCAACAGACAACCCACCCCGTGCGGATCAATATCGATCACCCGGTTCAGGTCCACTTTGATATGTGTATATTGTGACAAAATTGGACTCATCTGGCGCAGAAAGGTCCGTACATTGTCACGATTAAGGCGGTAAGCCCATACTTTAACTGTGGCGCTGTTTCCCGTTTTTTCAATGACCAATTGCATGCGTTTGCTCCCCGGTATGGTATCCAGATCGTCCTTAGATCGACGATCGTTGACTCCATATAACTTACGGATAGCAAAATACAATTCAATCGGGAGAACCCTTAAAAAATGAATTTTTATCCTGAGAGGGCACTCATATGACCTTAGATCTGTTCTCAAGCAGGCAAAGATATCTTTCGCTCTGAAAGATTTTGCTGAGGCCTGTAAAATAACGCAGTATGTCCAATCGATCCTACCATCGGTGCATCCATGGTACTCGATATCTCTTCGATCAACTGTTTCTTCTCTTCCCGCTCATATTCAAGAAATCTGATTTTGATCAATTCATGGTCATCCAGCGCTTCTTGGATCGCCTTCAACAGACTTTCGGTTAAACCGGATTTCCCTATATGAATTGTTGGTTTCAGCCCGTTACCCAGTCCGCGTAGATATCGTTTCTGGGGATTTCTTAATTCAATCATCGTCTTTCTCCTAAGGTGTCCGGCTCTGATATTCCCACCAATTTTCCTGCGGGCTGTAATCCAGCATACGTTCTGCTTTTTCTAACGAATACTTTTTGGGACCGTAGTGGCTGTGCAGGTTGAACTCCTGGTAGTAGTCCGGTACAGATTCGAGTTCAAGGCCCTGTTTGCAGGCATGTACCAGGTCATCGTAAATGATGAGAAAATCCCGGACAGATTGTTTGGTGACTCGTTCTGTCGGTCTGTGGGTCAATCCCTGGAACAGATAGCATACGGTATGAATCTGATGCACCCTGGCGAAACTTTTGACAATTTCATTGCTCAGGTGTTTGGTGATGAAGTAATAATCGGTCGTAGGAGCATGGGGGGCGTCAACGGGGATCTCCATATCGTGCTTGTACCAGTCCAGTGTCTGAGCCGGGCCGGAATGGATGACCTTCTTAATGCCGGTTGCCGCCACCGCTTTCATGACATTATAGGCGCCCCATGTATTGACGTGGAAACTTAAGGTCTCGTCATGTCGCAGCACGGTAAAGTTCATCACCGCATCCATCCCTTGCACCGCCTCAAGGACCTGATCGTAATCACGGACGTCCACCATATCGACCGGTATCCCGTCGGGATGCGGTTTTATGTCCGCGAGCTTCAGGTTATAGTCTGTTTCCAGGCCAGGTATAATGTACGGAGAGATCAGACCGGAAGCCCCGAGAAGAAGCACGTTTTTCATGTCAATCCTCCATCCTGGGACCAGTTCGCCTCAAAATTATGCGTCGGCTGATAGCCCATGCCCCGTGCCTGATTAATGAGATACTTGGGATTGGGGATGTCGGCGCAGAGATGATACATGGCCCATCGGGCCGTCCACCAGGCCTGATCACTCGCGTCACGGGTTAAGGTCTGGCTAAAAGCCTGCGCCGCATCGCGGTAGTCCAGCCAGAGCAGATCGGGGGTCTGGCCAGCGACCTCTTCCTCATAGACCAGCTTACCAAGACGCAGGCCGGTGACCGTGACCAGAAAATCGCGGGCAAATTCACGGGCGGTATGTTCGCCGAGATATCGGGACATCTCCGGCATGTCGGGGTCTGGCAACGGTTTCCAGAGTTCGCTGATATACACCTCGTCGGAATAGGATCGAAAGATGTCGAGCGTCCCGCCGTACACGAACTTTTTAATCCCTGCTTCAACCCCTGCTTTAAACAACTGATGCGTTCCACGGGTAGCCAGATCGAGCAGCTGTTGATCTCTCGCCTGTTCCTCTTCGGACAGATTCGGCGGCGGTTCGCCGGTATGCAGGATGGCATCCATACCGCGTACCGCTGTCCATACATCGTCCTGGTTCAGTAAAGAACCTTGAAACGCTTCGACATTTTCCTGGGGCTCAACAGCCACCTCGTCCATCAGGCGTAGCTGGTGACCGGCGCCCAGGGCCGTGATTATCTCTTTCGCCAGCGTACTCGCCGCGCCGGTGATCAGGATCTTCATAGGGGCTCCTTTAAAAGCCAATGGTTGAATGATGAATTGTGATGGTTGAATTATAAAGCAGTGCTCGTGGCGCCTGCAGAGATCATCCAATATTCAAATAAACCGGTTCGAGTATAATACATGACGGTCCATTCGTCAATTCTATCCTTTGTTTGCTGCCCCGGATGCGGACCGAATCAAGTTTCCTCCAATATAAATACCCGATCATCGAAGATAAATACTTCGAGCGCCTCTGACCAGTGGGCACCGCCGATAGCCATAAGCTGACCTTGTAAAGACCAGGCCGCGCCCCATGATTGTGCCGTCGGGAGCCTGGGTGCTTCAACCCATTTTTTCTCTTGGGGATGATATCGCCACACCGCATCCGTTTTATATCCGCCGATCACCCACATCGCCTCTTTATGTGCGGCGACCAGTGGGGCCTGTGGTGGATCAGTGGGCATGGCCGGCAGCTGGTCCCAGGTTTTTTTGTTCGGATCGTAAGCAAACCCCCCTGCCTTACCACATATATACAGACAATCATTCAGGACACATCCGGCAAACTGGCGCATCGGGACCGGTAGCGATGGTTCCATCTGCCAGGCGGATTCACCCGGGCCGATGCTCTCCACAGAATCCAACAGCTCGCCATCCAGATCACCCCCGCCTGCGGCATACATCCGGCCGGCGACGGTCGCTACGATCGGTTCGATTCGGGCCGTATGGAGTGGAGGGCCGTCCGCCCATTGTGCTGATACAGGGTTGTAGATCACCACGGTATTAAGCGGGTCTCTCGATCCGTCCGGATTCTCAGGCTCTCTGAGATTGGCGGACCCACCGACAATCCAGATGCGGTCCTCCAGTGTAGCTATTCCGTTATAACATCGGGGATGTGGCATCCGGCTGACGGTTCGCCAGGTATCTGCAGCGATATCATAGGCATATAATTCATCGAAGACATGGTTCCGGGGCGGATAACCTCGATAGTGCGTCAGGCCGCCAGCGATATACAACGTGCCGTCCTGCTCTGTCGCAAAAATATCATGATTACCGCATGGCAAAGGCGCCGCTAATCGCCAAGGGCCGTCCTGCGTCTCTTCGGCAGGGATCGCCTCCAACCAACCTGTATTCGCCTGCCGCGGATTATGCCGAAACCATTGCTGGCCATCTGAAACCCATATCAGCCCTTCCGGGTCGGCAAAGAGCGTTTGCCACGCTCGCTCGTTTTTATCAACGGGGCCGGCTATTTCCTGCCAGTCGGTCGTCTTTTTCGCTGTAGCGCGCTCTATCTTTCCTTCATCTGTGAGCCGCCATGTATTTCCGAATTGGTCGTGTAATGTTGTGAGGTTTATCAAATTTGGCCACCGTTCCCAGCGCTCAAGTACCGGGCTAAATATATGATCCATCGTTCCTCGCGCTCAATCACCAATCACCAATCACCAATTGGTATAGCTACCATCGCGTTTATGCAAATGGGGGGCTTCCCAGAATTTGAAATCGTTCATCGCTTTTTCTTCGTTGAACTCTACGCCCAGGCCCGGGTCTGTCGGTAGCGGGTACCCACATCCTTCGAGTTTAATCTGACGGGGAAATAGAGCCTCTCCGAAAGAAAACTCTCCTTCGCGTGATTCTAACCAGGCAAAATTAGGTACAGCGGCGCTGAAATGGACATGGGCTGCTGTACTGATGGGGCCAAGGGGATTATGGGGCATCATATCGATATAATGGGCTTCGCACCAGCCAGCGACTTTCATCGCTTCCGTCAGGCCCCCCACGTTGCACACATCCACCCGCGCAAAGTTGGTCAGGCCCTGCTCGATATAAGGGACAAATTGCCATTTGCTGGCGAATTCCTCACCGATGGCAAAGGGTACGGGCGTCATCTGCCGTAAGGCAGCGTAGGCATCAGGGCACTCATCACGGATCGGTTCTTCAAGGAAATCGAGCGTACCGGGGGGCAGGCGCTGGCAAAATGAAGCGGTTTCGGCGACATTAAGTCGGTGGTGATAGTCGATGCCCAATACCGGCCCCAATCCCACGGCGTCCCGTACCTTCGTAATCCATTCTGCCGTAAGGCCCACCGACTCACGGGGTTCAAACAGGTTGGCTTCGCCACCGGTATCCGGATGGCCTGGTCCAAACCGAATGGCCTGCCAGCCATCCGCCACCAGCCTTTGCGCATCTTCAATCACTTTCGGGCCATTCAACGACCCTGCCGTGACGAAACCCGGTACCGTATGCCGATGGGCACCGCCCAGAAGCTGATAGACGGGGACGCCCAGCTTGCGGGCAACCACATCGTGTAAGGCAATATCTATTGCAGAAATCGCGCCGGTCAGGGCACGTCCCCCCTCGAAGTACTGACTGCGGTACATCTCCTGCCATAAGGCACCGATCCGCATTGGATCTTTGCCGATCAGGAACTCCCGGTAATGACGTGCGGCGCCTTCGACGGCCAACTCACGTCCTGAAACCCCGGCCTCTCCCCATCCGTGAAACCCCTCATCCGTTTCTATTTTTAAAATGAACTGATTACGATGGCCGATCCAGATAGGAAAGGTTTTAATGGCCGTAATTTTCATGGGAGATTCCTTCCTTATTTAAACCAAAGTCTCAACGCCGTCTTGCCCAGGACCCATGGCATGTCCTCTGGTGAGATGAAGGTCATCTCATCCCGCACGACTGACAAGGTCTGACCATATTCGGCGTTGCTCAGGGAGACAGGCCAGTCGGTGCCCCACATGATACGGTTGGCGCCAAAGGCCTGATAAACGTCTTTGACCAGGGCATGCGTGTCCGTCCAGGGGTAGCTCTGTTGCGAAATGGACCAGGTGTGGCTGATCTTGACGAATACACGGGGGTACCGGGCCAGATCGAGCAATTGTTGAATTTCATCCGGTTGATCGGGGTGGGCATCGGCCATATGATCTATGACCAGATCGAGATCGGGAAAGCGATCCAGTAATCGGGCCAGGTCCGCCAGTCTGCCGGGGCGGGTGAGGATCAGGAAGGGGACCTGCAGGTCCGATGCCCGCTGGAAGAGCGGTGGCATCAACGGCCCGGTGAACCAATCGCCTGCCGGACCTTCCGCCGGGCTCAGCCGCACGCCCCGGAGACCGTGTGTCTCCACCCAATCACTGAGGTGGTCGGGGCCCGCCGGATCTTCGGGATTCACACGGCCCACAGCGACCAACCGGTTGGGGTACGTCTTCGCTGCATGGACGGCATATGAATTATCCCATCGGTAATGAATGACCTGAACCAGCACTGTTTTTTCCACGCCGTGCTGATCCATCAACGCCAGCAGCATCTCCGCGCTCCGGTCTTCTTGAGGCGGATTCGTATTCTCCTCAGGCCAGGGGAAGGCAGGGTCATTTTTCCAGACATGGGTATGCGGGTCGATGATACGCATGGGTACTCCTTGGGAAAGTATGTTTGGATGGCAGGATGGTTGGATGGGAGCATGGAAGGCAATATATGATGTTCAAAATGATTCTCCTTCTATCCCGTCTTTAAAACAACCTCTACTTCAGCCTGGCTTTTAAGAGATGACCTCCGACGGAGGTGACGTACAGGGCATGGAGGTCATTATCACCGAAACAGCAATTGGTCGGCAGGTCTACCGGCAGTGGATGGGTGGACAGCACCCGGCCATTCGGCGCGAAGACGTAGATCATCGGTCCGGGGCCGCTGACCTCCCAGCCTGCAGTCGCCACGATATTGCCTGCGGCATCCACGCGCATGCCGTCGATGCCCCGGTGCGGATAGAAATTATGCAGCACCTCATAGGTACCGAGCGTGCCGTCATCGAGGATAGGATAGGCCCGTAATTCGCGTGATTCGTCATCGCCATATTTAGCTTCCGCGACATACAGGGTCTTTTGATCGGGCGACAGAACCAACCCGTTTGGGCAGGTGGTATCATATGTCATACGTTGTATGGAGTAACCACCGTCAGGTTGAGGGGCACAGCGGTAGACGGACTCGTGGTCCAGCTCCATATCATCGCGATAGTCGCCGTATCGGGGGTCCGTAAACCAGACCCGTTCCTGATGATCGATCACCAGGTCATTGGGACTGTTCAACCGTTTTCCTTCGAATTGATCGGCCATGATATCTGTCGTGCCATCATCGTTATACCGTACGACCCGGCGGCCTTCTGCTCCACCCTCACAGCAATACAACCGCCTGTCTTTATCCTGGGTTAACCCATTGCCGCTGTTAGTATTACCACGTAGCACGGTCAGATCTTCGGTCGACGGACAGTACCGATAGATCAAACTATTTTCTATATTGGTAAAGAGAATCGCATAGCCATCCCAGACGGGGCCTTCGGTAATCCCGCCAAATGGCCCGGCGATATGTTCAAATTGCCAGGGCATGACGTGCTCCTTATTTTTTTCTCACAAATTTGGTTAGTCGTGCATCGTGCTGTACTTCGCTGACATACAGATCACCATGCGAGTCCATCCAGATGCCATGGGGACAGGCAATAAATTCGCCTGCTTTTTCGCTTTTTTGCCGTCCACCCCATTGGGTGATCAGATCGCCGTCGAGTGTATAGATACTCAATTGCTGATCGAGTTCAGCAATATAGACGATATCCTCTTCGGGATCGAAAAAGATCATATCCGGCTTGGCCAGTCCGGCCCGTTCTTCGAGGTAGTTGCCGTCCAGGTCGAACAGCTGAATCCGGTCGTTGGTCCGATCGCATACCCATAGCCGGTCATGCCGATCGATGCGGATGCAATGGGACAGTTCGAATTGACCCGGACCGCTGCCCCATGTGCCCCATGATTTGATGTGGTTGCCTGCGGCATCGTAATGATGTACCCGGGCATTTCCATAGCCGTCGGAGACGTAGATGTCCCCATTTGGCACAACGACCAGGTCTGTCGGCAGGTTGAACGGATCACCATCCTTGGCCCCCGGCTGTCCAGGGGTGCCGATGGTCAGGACCAACCCACCAAACTTATTGAATTTGCGGATGCAGTGGGCCTGCCAGTCGGTACAGAACACATTGTCTTCCTCATCAATATAAATACCGTGGGCATCTGTCAGAATGCCGTCCCCTATGGTATCCAGAAAACGACCATGCCGGTCGAAGCGGATCAGCGGATGGTCACTACGGGAATAGACATAGACCCGATCCTTGGAATCACAGGCCACGCCGGGAATCCATCCGAACGCCCAACCTTCTGGTAAGGTCCACCAGTTTTCCTGCACCGTGTAGGTATAATCACCACTGCCGAACGTCATGAAGAACTCCTTGGATTGTTGAACTATGAATGATAATTTTCAATTGTTTATCACATAGACATGATAAACAACAATATAATGCGAGGTAACAAAGCACCAAGTACAAAACACACCTTAACGCTTGACGATGGAGAATAAAATATCTACTGTTTTTAAATCAAGATGCCCTCATAAGTTAATCATCCGATATCCGCAATCAAGGAGCCTCCCATGTCCGTTTCGTCGCCCCGTACGTTTATGATTTTGCATCCGGAGGCGGACAATGTGGCTGTTGCGCTGAAAGCGTTTGAGCCGAATGAAACGATGGATGGCGTGACGATTCTTGAGCCAATCCGGGCCTATCACAAAATTGCCTTGACCGATATCGGGCTGAATGAACCGGTGTATAAATACGGTCAGATTATAGGGTATGCCACACAGCCCGTCTCAGCCGGCGCATGGGTGCATACCCATAATCTGGATATGGGGCGGTTGATGGACCATACCGTTACGGACCTGGCCACCGATCCCCCGCCGCCCCAGGAACCCATAGCAGATCGGTATTTTCTGGGGTATCGGGACAAAACCGGGCGAGCAGGGACGCGTAACTATATTCTGATCGGCAGCACGGTCGACTGTTCCGCCAGGGTGGTGGAGATGGTCCTGGAGGAATGTAGCCGCAAGAAAGAATACTACCATCGCCGTTACCCGAATGTGGATGGCATCGTCGGACTTACCCACGACAGCGGTTGCGGATTGGTGACGTTGAGCTCGGGGCATCTTCAGCAGAATCGGACGATACGGCACTTGATGGATCATCCGAACGTCGGTGGCTGTGTGATGGTGCAGTTGGGCTGTGAAAAAGGGCAGGCGTCGTTGATCTTCGGAGAGGACCGGCTGATACAGGTCGAAGGGTGTGCGGCGATGCCGGAGGATACCGTACCTATGATCACTATTCAGGAGTCGGGCGGCACGTGGCAGACCGTGGATCGCATTGTCACGTATGTGGAAGACGTCCTTCTTCCCCAGGTTAACCGGCGACGGCGAACTTTGATCCCGGCGGAGGAGTTGATTCTGGCCACACAGTGCGGTGGCAGCAACGCGAACAGCGGTTTCACGGCGAATGCGGCCATCGGCTATGCGTCCGATCTGCTGGTCCGATGTGGCGGCACCTCCTTTATCGCGGAGACTACGGAGACCTTCGGGGCCGGTCATCTGTTGACCCGCCGGGCGAAAACACCCGAGATCGCGCAGGCCTATCTCGATTACGTGGCCACCTACCGCGCTTATCTGGCGACCGGGGAGGGCACGCCGGAGAACAACCTGGCCTACGGCAATATAGAAGGCGGCCTGTCCACCATCGCGGAAAAGGCGCTGGGCTCTGTGGCCAAAGGCGGCACCTCAGCCCTCTGCTGGGTCAACGACTACGCGGAGTTAATCACGGAAAAAGGGTTCGGCTTCATGAATACGCCGGCCTTCGATCCGGCTTCCTGCACGGGCCAGACCGCCGGTGGCGCACAAGTCGGCGTGTTCAGCACGGGAGCAGGCAGTTGCTTCGGCGGTATCCTGATCCCCTGGCTCAAGGTCGTCAGCAACAGCGAAACGTTCGAGCGGATGGAAGACATGGAGGTCAACGCCGGCGGGATTGCAGATGGTACGGACTCCTTCGAGGACGTAGGTCGCCAGGTTTTTGAATATGTGCTCACGATTGCCGGTGGCGCGAAGACTTACAGTGAGAAGGTGGGTTATTCTGTGGTGAATATCTGGGATAAAGGGGTGACAACGTAAGATGAGTTACAACAATTCTACATCCGTCTCCACCGGTGGATCGGGTGCAGGGAGGGTCTCTTCACAATCAGGTTGTACCGCCTTGCCCCACGTCGCAATCGTATCATGAGCCGCTTTGCCGTCCAGGGCCTCGCGCAAAGCAAACTCAGGGTCCCAGTGCTCGCGTAGCCTGGTGGATAGTATCTCGCAGAGCGAAGCGTATGCCGGATCTTGTCCCAAATCGTTGATCTCATCGGGGTCCGCTTCCAGATCGAACAGCGCCGGTGGCAATTCTTCTGGATCACTGTGTTCCCAGTATTTCCACTTGCCGGCACGGATCATACGGGAGGGCAGCGGATCGCCGCCGCCGCTCTGGAAATCCACCAACTCACTGAACGTCTCGTCAACCCAATCTTCATTCGGCCGGCCGTCCAACAGCGATTTCATGGACCGGCCGTCGATATTCGGTAATGGCTGGGCCCCGGCCACATCAATCATGGTGGGTCCCAGGTCCATGAGATTGCACACCGCATCAGAGACCGTACCTTCCGGGATCACACCGGGCTGCCGCATGATGAGCGGGATGCCGGCGCTGCCTTCATAATAACAGCTCTTCCACCAGCAGCCATGGGCGCCGGCCATTTCCCCGTGGTCGCTGGCGTATATGACGAGAGTATCCTCGCTGAGCCCGTTTTTATCCACGGCATCAAGCACTTGACCAATGAGTTGGTCTGAATAGTCACACAGGGCATAGTAAGATGCCAGCGCCACACGGATGCGTTCTGCCGGCAATGGGGGCTCCAGGATACGCCGATGTGCCCGGTACCGCTGGACGGTCGGTGGCTGATGAGGTTCGATCTCAGGGATCGGTACCCGGTCGTAATAGTAGTCGAACAGTTCGGCCGGGGCGACAAACGGACAGTGCGGCAGCACATAGCCGACCAGGGCAGCAAAAGGTCGGTCTGCCTGGTTGCTGTGTGCCGCCAGATAGTCACAGGCGGTAGCCGTTACCTGCTCGTCGTACCATTGATACGAGGTAGTCCCCTTTCCGGCGATTTCTACTGCGGCCCGGTCTTGCCCCGATGTCATGCCCGAAAATTTCGTCCACTGATTGCCCCCCTGTACGGACATGCCGGGATGATGGGCGCTGTACTCACCAATGGGGCGGTGTTCAAAGCCATGACGGTGGTCGCTGCCCACAAAATGCATGCGTCCTATCAACGCCGTTTCATATCCGCTGGCACCCAGCACATGGGCCCAGGTTGGGATACCTGAGGAAAGGATATGGTGATTGCCCCAGACCCGGTTCCGGCTCGGCGTCCGCGACGTCATAAAACTCATGCGGCTTGGCACGCACACCGGTGCGCCGCAGTACGTATTCGTAAACCGCATCCCCTGGGCAGCGAGCCGATCCAGATTCGGTGTTCGTACAAGATCGTTACCAGCACAGCCGAGAAAATGCTTGCTGTGCTGGTCGGTCATAATGACGAGGATATTGGGAGGCATGGCGTTTGTGATTGAGTGAATGGTGAACGGTGAGTTGGGATAACTTTCCAACCTTTTAACTTTCTAATTTTTATTTGGGTTTGAATTTGGCGGCATCGAGAATGGACCAGAGGTGGATAATCCAGCCCATCAGGAAAAACCAGAGGGCACCAGCCAGAATAAAATGAATGACGGCCATGAGCAAGCGTCCCTGAATTAATTGCCCCAGGCCCGGTATGAAGAAGCTGCATAAAGCGGCGATCACGTTTCCGGTAGAACCGTGTCCAGCCATAGATGACTCCAGTTGGTACGAATCAGGGAATCAACGAATCAGCGAATCGGGAAACAAATAGGTTTTGATTCGCAGATTCGCTGATTCCTTAAATCCGATGTGCAGGCTGCGGATTCTGTTTCTGCTCTTCCAGGGCTTTGACCCACATGCGGGACCATCGTTCATGATCCGTCAATACACGATCCGGACTATTTCGACTGCGCACGCAGAAATCTGGAAAAAAGGGCCGGCCGGTGGGTTGGCCGTAGGCGACATAGCGCAGATCCAGGCTCCAGCGGGTGTCCCATTCGGTCAGGTTCGGCGTGGATCGGTGTGGCGTGAACTGGCTCAGAAAAATCACGTCCCCTTTTTTGACTTCGGCCTGGAACCGCTCGGTATCCGGCATCAAGTCCGGCTTGATATGCGTACCGCCCCCGGCTTCGTGTTCCAGGTGACCGGTCTGGATGACATCCGGGATCACCTCCAGACAGCCCCGTTCGACCGTCGCATCTACCAGTGGAATCCAGCAGGTAAGCGCCACGGTCTGGTCCGACTCTTCCCAGCTTACACCGGAATCCTGATGCCACGGCACATTAAAGCCGGGCGTGTCGTTCAATCGAGCGGGTGGTTTCGCTCGGATATGTTGAATGGGTGAGCAGGAGATGTCTCCCCCGAGTATGGATTCTACAGCATCAATCAAACGGTGGTTACGGAGAAAATCGAACATCGCCTTCGCTCGTAATTCATAGATATCCATCCCCCGTCCAATCTCCTCACATTGGGCGAAAATATGTGCAAACCGGGTCAAAAACGGCTCGTCTTCGCAAAGGTCCGCAATTTTGCCTTCTTCCTTGAGCTCGCGTGCCCGGCGATCGATAAATTCCGACATCGTATTAATCACCGGATCGAGATCCCGGTCCTGAAGTATATTCTCAACCGTCGTTACCCCGTGGTCAAAAAACTCTTTTACTTGCGCCACTCTTAGTGCTGCCATGTCAACCTCTCCAGTTCATTTACCATTTGCTATTTACCCATTTCATACATAAAACCCGTACACCGGCTCTTTTTTCTCCGCAGCATGTATGACCAGATCCCGGATACTTTGTAGCTCTTTTTCAAAATATGAGAACAGGTCGTTCCATTGCAGATAAAAATGGGTATCTTTAAAGATCTGTTCAAAATCCTCGGCGGAAATATAATATTGATCGGGTTCATCTGACGACTCGAATGTTATTTCTATATCATCCGCTAACGGGCAAGTTGCGTCAGAGAGATCAAGGTCATGTCTTTCGGATAGATTCCCCCCGATCTTTCCAATATGCTCCGCCATCAGATGATTTTGCACCGCTTCTACCCGCCAGTATTTCCCAGCATAACGAAACGCCACACACGTTGACGTCCAGCCATCGTGCCAGAGTTTCCATATTTGATGCCACCTTGCCGGGTCATTATGATGAGGGGCGAGCTTTGTGAAGATGCAATCGATCCAAGTCTGCAACGCCTCCAGGTCTAACCGTCCTTCCTCATCCGGGCCATGCGTCGGCCAGAGACCATATTCACCGGCCTCACCGCAACCACAATTTGCTAAAGCCTCCAGGCTATCCTGCCATACCGCCGACTGAAAATCGCGGCCGAACGGGCATTTATCTTTCTGACAGTCACAATGAAGATACAGCGTCGTACTCATATCTATTTTTGACCCTCCGCCCGCCCTTCCATCCTGTCAACCATGGTTCACTCCTGGTGAAACACTTCTTCCATTTCCGCCCACCATTCTCCTTCCTTCCGGGTCGGCAGCGGGTCCTGCATCGGCATCATGAGGTCCCACCATTCCTGCGTCGTCGGGTCTGCTGCTATGCGGTCCATATCTGCTTTGAAATCCTCCCCGATGTACTCGAAGTAGGAGAACAGGTAGTCATCTTTTAGATAGATAGAGTAGTTCCGAATGTTGCACTCGGTGATCATTTTCTCCACGCCGGACCAGATTTTTGCGTGGTATTTTTTGTATTCTTCAATCTTATCCGGCTTGACTTTCAGGACCATACCGTATCGTTGCATGTTAAGCGCTCTCCTATCCCCGGGCCTCATACCTTCAGAAAAAGGGGCCGGGATGTGAGGTGGGTTGATGGCTGTTGTCTGGCTCATTTGTTCTTTTTATTTTCCACTTACTTATTTGTTTACATAGGTTTAGGTCAAGTAGTAGATTACTTTTTCGAGATTTTCTTCGGTCTCTTCCAGGCCATTTTCTACAACCATACGGGTGACCAGGGATCGCGCATCTTCTTCGGATTCGGGTGGGGCAAATTCGATGTCGCTAGCCTCATGGCATTGTGAACAGGTGGCCTCAAACGTTTGTTGCGCATCGACGGGGTCAACCGGTGGCAGCTCAGCGGTTGACCCCGTCGATGTGAGGGTCGCGGCCGTGGTTTCCATGGCTTCCTGGACTTGCTGACGAGAAACTTCGCCGGACCGCTTCTGTTTCGCGGAGCGTTGTAAATCCGGTGTGATCGCAATCAGATACGTAGAAACCGCCCACTGATCCGTCTCGTTAATCGGATTCCAGAGTAAGGATCGCTCTGCCATCCGGGTGACGGTTTTGACCCAGTTTTCCGGAGTTCTCGGACGGAGCAGAATAGTGCGTAAGTCATGACACTGTACGCATTGCTTTAACAGGATATTTCGGCCATGTTCCATGTTTTCCACGGTGGCCAGCTCATCAAACACGGCTTCTTCGGGCAGGCCGGCCGTCGGCAGCAGGCGGCTGACGCGGGTGCGATTTTCTTCGCTGAAGGCGGACCCACCACTGATATTACCACTCAATGAGCTTTCTTTAAACGCAAAGGGTACGGAAAGGCCAATGAGCAGATTCGTGCAGATGAGCAGTGAGATCCCGAGTAAGGGGACCATCGAGCTTTCGAGATATTTAAAGAATTTTACAATGGCAATCTTGCAGATAAGAATGACACCAATGGTCATGCCCAGAAGTAAATGGGCCACGGTTCTGGCTGGAAATTCGACCTGATAGTTCCAGAGCCTGGGCAACATTTCGGACATGAAGTAGAGGTAGATGATTAAATAGGCATACCCCATCATCCGGTGGGTCAGCATCAGGGCAGGTGGGGCGGAGCTTTTATGTTTTTCCTTGTCGAACGGATAGCCCCATAGCTTGAACATCAGGAAGGTACTGGCATAGGCCAGGAAGAGGAAAAACATACCAAGAACGGCATTGCTGTATGTATCCATGTATGTCCTCCGTGGGAAGCTGCGTGTTAAGACGGAATGTCTGTACGTGAGCATGTTGGCTGTATGTAGGGCTTACACATGCCCACACATGCCCGTCTGATTAAGCGCTGTCTCAAGTCGGTGCCGCGTCGGGTATCAGCCCATCGGTTCGAAGGTCTGCCCAGAAATCGTTAGGGATATCGTACTGAACAAGAGCTGCATTTTCGTCTACCTCAGCGGGATTCCTTCCACCGGGGATAATCGCAGCCACGGCAGGATGCGCTAAGGGGAATTGGAGCGCCGCCGCTTTGAGCGGGACTTGATGCCGTGCACAGATGGTTTCGATACGCTGCACTTTATCCATAATATCCGGCGGAGCCGGGCTATAGTTGAATGTGGCCCCTTCCACCGCGCCCATGGCCAGAATACCACTGTTGTAGGGGCCTCCCACGATGATGCTGATGTGCTTTTCCGTACAAATGGGCAGTAATTCTTTTAAACCGGTATGATCGATCAGCGTATATCGGCCCGCAAGCAGGAAACAGTCAAAGTCCCCTTCCCGGGCAAATCGTGCCAGCATCTCGGCCTGATTCATACCCGCCCCGATGGCTTTGATGACGCCTTCACTGCGTAGCTTATCGAGCGCCTTGTAACTGCCGTTCATGGCTTCATCATAGTGATTATCCGGATCATGGATGTGCAGGATATCCACCCGGTCGAGTTTCAGCCGTTCAAGACTTTCTTCTATGGAACGCATCGTCCCATCATAGGTGTAGTCAAATACGGCTTTAATCGGCGGCAGATCTTCGGACCATACATCCTGTGGACGATCCGGGTCGGGCACAAGCAACCGCCCGACTTTACTGGCCAGGACAAACGAATTCCGGTCTCGCCGGGACAGCACCTGCCCGAGGCGGGTTTCACTCACGCCACTGCCATATAACGGCGCGGTATCAAAAAAATTCATACCCTGATTAAGATGACGTTCTATCGTGGCAGACGCCTGTTCATCGGATACCCCGGTGTACAGACCGGCCAGCGGGGCCCCGCCCAGTCCCAACCGGCCTACCATGATCCCGGTTCGTCCAATCTCCGCTTTATCTGTTAAATTCATAAATCTCTCCGATATCTCTCCGATGTATGGATATCACTATGGCTAGCCGACTCTTTATTTTTCGACCATCGTAGAGACGCAATACATTGCGTCTCTACGGGGGCGTTGAATTTCAATTTAGATAGGGGTTGTATTCTATGTTAGGCAAAATAGCCTATTTATTCATTCCCCTGCATATCTTCTCCGCGCAGCAGAAATGCTCTGATGTCGTACCGTCCCGGGCGTTCTACCGGCAGGTCGCCGTTATCGATCATGACATCGATGGGGGAGGCATGCGTTCGCACCGGCATCTGGACGACTTCGTGCAACCGGGCTGATTCATAAATAGCCATAATTATCTCAACAGCTGCACGACCGTTGGAGGCCTCTCCGCGATGTTCACTCTTGCCTTCGATCCAGTCCGCCAGCTCCACCGCCTGACCTACACTGGGATCCTCGCCGGTCGATGGTCGTTCTTCCCATCCGCCGGTTTTGCTGCTGAGCAAGCGTACGCGCTGCTCATTGATGTCCATGATACCGTCTTCGCCATAGACGAAGCCTCCCTGCCGGCGTTGTGGATGTAATTCCTGCAGCAGCTGGCCCACGGCCCCATTGTCAAAACCTATGATACCGGCACTGCGGTCTTCGATACGAATATCTCTTTCATAACGATCGGTCTTGCGTTCAATGTTCCCAATCACCCATTCGGCAACCGGATCACTCATGACGTACCGCATGAAGTCCAGCAGATGGGAACAGTCATTGAGCAGGCCCTGGCTGCCACTGGCAGTGACCTGTTTTGGCGCTCCGATGGCCCCTTCGGCAATCAGCTTTCTGGCATCGGTCCACACGGGATTAAACCGCCGTTGATGGGCGATAGCCAGCTTGACGTCGTTGCGTTTGGCCGCAATCATCATCTCATCACATTCGCCCAGATTGACGCCCATCGGTTTTTCACAGAGAATGGCCATGGGCTTACGGGCGCAGGCCGCGATGACCATAGGGGCGTGTAATTTGTGCCAGGTACATATACTGATGACATCCAGCCCCTCCTGATCCATCATCTCACGGGCGTCTGTATACCGGTTGGTAATGCCGTATTTGTCACCGAAGACCTGACCCGCTTGTTCGACTGGATCTGCCAGTGCAACGACCTCAAACCGTTCGTCACCGAGATATCCTTTCATATGCAGGTGCGAAATACTGCCGCACCCGATAATGCCGACACGATAGACAGCAGACATAAGAACTCCTTTTCAATTTCTCTGTGCGGAAGACAGGGTGTGGCATCACCCACGCTTTTCGGCACCGTGAATTTGGGGAGAAAAAGTTATGTTTAATACGGGTAAAATACTATGCAGAATATATCTGGGGTGTGTACAGTTGTCAACGACCACATTGTGTTTGACGGCCGCTCGGTTTGTACATAGATTCAGAACTATACATCAAAGTACTGTCTAACCGTGTGCTGCTTTCATACCTGGTGATATACAAAGTATGGAAACCCTAACCATATTTTTTTTGCTTCTGATCCTCTTGTTGTTCGGCGGGAAGGTCGTGATCCTTTCCGGGCGGGTCAATAAACTTGAGGACGCCATTCGCCGCCTGCGGGCGGAGCGCGGAGCGCGTGAGAAAAGGGTCCTGGACACCGCAAGTGTTCAAGTACCTTCGCCCCCTGCCGCCTCTGTGTCTGCACCGCCTGTCCTCCCGCCCTCCCGCACCCGTGAAGAATGGGAAGCCCTCCTGGGCGGCAAAGTGATGAACCTGATCGGGGCGATGGCCCTTATCCTCGGGGCTGGGTTTTTTCTTAAATATGCCTTCGACAACAACTGGCTGAATGAGATCATGCGGGTTCTGATCGGCGGAACAGCTGGCTTACTACTGATCGGTGGCGGCATGCGGTTGCATAGTCGTGGCTTGACTATCTTCGCTCAGGGATTGATCGGCGCGGGCGTTGCTATTCTGTATCTGACGGTGTACGCGGCGTTCGATTTCTACGGCCTCGTATCACAAATGGTTGCTTTCAGCTTAATGATCGGCGTTACGGCCGGTGCCTTTTACCTCGCCGTATATTATCACGCCACCGTGATATCGTATCTGGCCTGGGCTGGCGGATTCCTGACGCCGGTTCTGTTAAGTACAGGGACCGTTAATACGGCGGGTTTGTTTACCTATATCACCCTTTTGAATATCGGCCTGATTGCCGTTTTACTGAAAAAACGCCACTGGGATGTCCTGGAATGCCTGACCATTGGCGCGACCTATGTGACCTACGCCCTCTGGCATGACGAGGTTAATGTTCAGGATCATCTCTGGATCGCCCTGACTTTCCTGGCCATCTGGTGGGCGCTATTTACCGGACGCGATCTTTATCGGACGTTGAATAGCTCATTGACGAAAATACCGATACACCGTTTCATCGCCTTCCTGAACGCCCTGTGCATTTTCCTCGCTATTATATCCCTGGTGGATACAGCTTTACCAGACTGGACCGCCGCCGCCATATTCATCCTTTGCCTGCTCTACGGCGGGATTATGCTGATTATCCGTCCGGCGTTCCGAGGATCAGACGGCCGCAGCTACGTATGCGATCACGGCCATGTTGCTCCTGATTATTGCAACGGCGCTGCAATTTACTGATTTCGTCCTGGTCCTTTTCTGGTCTCTGGAAGCAGTAGCGCTATTCTGGGTAGGCGGCTACGTTCAGCGATCGTTTGTCTGGAAAACCGCCCTGGCTCTTTTTGGCCTGGCTGCGTTGACGCTTGGTACGATAGAACACGGCTTGTGGTATGAATCCGTAGCCTGGTATACGCCCCTCCTTACGGAGCGTACAGGGGCTTTCTGGACCCTGGCCGGTTCGCTGATGTTGTGCGGCCTCCTCTTTCGGACCGGCGACACCCTCTCCGAACAGAAACGGCACCATGCTTTACAGGTGGCCGGCTTAGTGGTGCTCTTCGTGTGGACGACCGTTGAAGTAAATGATTATTTCAGACTGCTCATACAATCGGCCACGGGTGGGGCTCTTGGTACCCTTAAAAATATACGGCAGCTGGCCGTTTCGGGGGTATGGCTTATGGATGCGGTCCTTATTATGGCCCTGGGCATGTGGCAACGCATTCAGGTTGTTCGGATTACCGCCACCGTTTTCTTCGGTTGTGCGATTCTGAAGATGTTCCTATACGATTTATCATTTCTGGATACCCTGTACCGGATTGTGTCCTTTATTGGTCTCGGGGTGATTTTGATGCTGGTGTCGTATGGGTATCATCGGTGGGAGCAGGGAAAGGATGGGAGGATGGAAGGGGAAGGGAAAATCGAGATTTGAGGCAGATTTCCGACTGGGGTATATTAGATCTATTAAATATGGGTGCGGGGATGAATCAGGGAACTGGGGATGGTAAAGCAATGCAGGGCATTAAGGATTTATCAGCAGACTTTTGAAACGTGGATGGATATTTCCAGGTATTCTAAATGATGGCCGAAAGAAAAACAATTTACGCTGGTGAATCAAATCAGACGCTCATTGCGGTCTGTATGCGGCAACGTGGCTTATGCTTAGGGCAAGAGAAGGTATTTGCCCCAAGCTCCATCCAGCCCTTTCAAACCTCATACACCGCCAGAACCGGCCAGTGATCTGATGGGGCCACATCGCCATGATAGCAGTGCGGCACCTGGGCCGCTATCGCCCGGGCAAGTTTGTTCGCAAAAATCCAGTCGATCGTCTGTTGTGTGGTCCGGGCACCCGGCAGGATGTTGGTTGTTGGGTACACCGGATGCGTGGGAATTGTTGGAATGCCCAGCGCGGAGAAACAGTTGACATAGCCTGCCTCATGCATCATCCGGGTTGGATGCACAGGGTCATTCAGATCACCCATGAAAACAGCTGGCTCGTCCGCACCGACCAGCTGCTGCATGGCCTCGATGGTACGGCGCGTCTGCTCAATTCGGGGGGACTGACCGGTGTCGCGTTCGATCGGATGGCCCTGATAGGTGAAATGCGCGGTCCCGACAAACAGCGTCCGATCTTGTCCGGCCAGCTTAAGGCGTACCCAGAACAGCCGGCGTTTTTCCTCCAGCATCCCCACATCTACGATACCGTGTTCCACTTCGGTGAAGTGATTTTTATTCCAGTAGATCGTGCCTTCACAAGTCCATCCTGGAAAGTCATCATGCACCCGTGTGTGTGTCGGCATCGCTTCATCAAGACATGCCTGTGTCTCTGCCCGCAGTTCCTGCAGGCAGAGGATATCCGGGTTGAACAGCTCAACGAACTGGCGCAGCGCGGGCTCACGTACATCCCAGCGCATGGTATTCCATATGTTGTAGGTAACGATTGATAGACGGGTTGGTAACATGGTATCCTCACTGACTAAGATACCCCTCAGCTTGCTGTGGGGTATCTTCATTTATCGGGAAATATAATAGTACACGACAAAAACCTGATTTGTCATCTCGACCGAGCACAGCGAGAGGAGAGATCTACTGATAGTCGGCTCGAATTAGATCCCTCGGCTTCGCTCGGGAACCATTTTCGTCCGGTGGACGGAAATAGAGGCCCTCATATACGGGCCTCTATTATTTTTGTCGGGTACTATGGGGAAATATACAACATCATAATATATGACAAAAGGTATATTTGTCCCCCTGGTCGAGCGGAGAGATCAAGATCCAGGGTTTTGCATTTCGAGTGGATGATCCTCATTTTCCGTTGTGGCCGACCAGTGTGATGATTGCCGTCCTCAGGTCAGGTGATGAACCCATGCCTATTCGTACCGCAACGATTCCACCGGGTCCAGCGCCGCTGCTTTTCGAGCAGGAAATACACCAGCCATGAGGCCCAGCAGGGTCAGGGTACCGAAGGTCATGAGCATGATAGGACCGGAGATTATGGGCCGCGCCAGGAACATTTCGGGGGTGGGGACCGCCTGCATGGTGACCGGGATCATGCGTACGGCATAGACAATGCCCGCAGAAAGGGACAGGCCAATGATACCGCCGATGAAGGCAATCAGCAGCGATTCAAAGAGAAACTGAGACAGGATAACCCGTCGTCGAGCCCCCAGTGCCATTTTGATGCCGATTTCGCGCGTACGCTCCTTGACCACCACATACATGACGTTGGCTACGCCCACCCCTGCAATGAGCAGGGTCAGCATGCCAATCGCCCCCAGAAAGATCTGGATACCCATGGACATCTGGCGGTTTGTCTTCTCATTTTCAATAAAATCCCAGACACCGAGGGCGCGCTTGTCAGTGGGGTCGAACCGGTATTTACGGCCCAGCGCTTCGTACAGACCGTTTTTTACGGCCATCTGTCGACTCGGATCTTCGGGGCGAATGACGATGGAGTTCAGATTTTTATGACCATAGGCCGTTCTGAAGGTGCTGTAAGGGATGATGGCGCGCCGTGCGTCGGGCCCATTGTTCATGCCCATCTGCATTTTGGCCTGCATCACACCGACCAGGGTATGGGGCATACCATCGATGATCACCTGCTTACCGATCGGGTCTTCTTTTTTAAACAACTCTTCGGCAATCTCTGAGCCGAGGTACAACACCCGGCGCCGTTCCCGGACATCCGCTTCGTTCAGAAAGCGGCCTCCTGCCGTTGGGTACATGGATCGCATTTCTTCAAATCCCGGATCAACCCCTTCGCATTCTGTCCGAACGGTTACATCTTTATAGGTTACAGCAACCCGTTTTCGGTATTGTGGACTGATCAGGGTGATGCCCGGGATGGACTGCCTGAGCACTTCGATATCTTCCTCTACGAACCGGATACGACGTCCTTTGGGCAGGCCTTCGAACATCTTCCGGGTTTGCCCGCCGGTGACGATCATAATTCGATTCCCACCGCCCTTGAGGCCGATCAGCAATTGGTTCCCCAGGCCTTCACCAAAGGCCAACAGCAGCACCACGCACAACGTACCCCACGCAATCGCAATTATGGTCAGGATCGCCCGTAATCGATGGGATTTCAAGTCCGACCAAAATTCTTTTAGTAACTCAATCCACATGAGTAACCATTAAAATATCTAACCACAGGATTAAAAACACTAAGCCCGCAAGCACTCTACCACATCCAGACTAGCCGCCCGGCGTGCTGGCATGAGACCGGAGCAGACGCTTATAATCGTCAGGACGGCGATGGTCGCTGCCGCCACTTCGAGTGAAAGCTCCGGTTTACCGACGAACTCGTCAATCGGTACATATTTCATGACTTCGATGATCCCGGCTGCAATGCCGAAACCGATGGCTGAACCGATGAATACGATAAAACATGTTTCCATAAAGATTTGACGCATGATGTCTTTTCTTCGGGCCCCCATCGCACGCTTGATACCGATTTCGTTGGTCCGCTCCTGAACCACAATAAACATAATATTGGCGACCCCCAGGCCAGCGACCGCCAGAGTAAAACTGCCAATCAGGCCCAGGAATGAGTTGAACGCCAGAAAGAAATTGGCAGCGAACTTATCCGTCATGGTCGTATCCCACATCGGTACAGCGTCTTTATCCGTTGGATCGAATTTGTATCTGTTGCTCAAGACGGCCCGGACATCCGCCATGATTTCTTCGGAACGGTAGGGATCGTTGATCTGGAAGATCATATTACTCAGTTTGGTTATCCCGAAGACCGTGGTAAAGGTACTGGCCGGAATGAAAATTCGGTCTTTGTCCCGCTGAGCATAAGAGGAGTCCTGGTTTTTTTTGACCATGACGCCCACCACCGTAAACGGTACATTGCCGACATACACGATCTCTCCGATCGCGTCTTTGTCACCAAATAAAAAAGTTTTCACCTCATCGCCCAGAATGACGACACGGCGTCTCATTTTCATATCCAGATCATTGATGAATCGGCCGCCCAATTCTGGGTTCACATTCCGGATATCACCGTATATGGGGATGATACCGGTGATGGCCGGGTTGACAATGTTTTTGCTGACACGTACGGGCGTATTCCATTTAATAAACTCCTGACACACCGCAGTCAAATCGGGCACTTGCTGGCGGAGCATCTCGGCATCCGGTTCAGTAAAAGTAATGTTGCGTCCTACACCAAAACCCGCATACGGCTTCGTCGTCTGTCCCGGCCACATGATCACGATACTCTCGCCCAAACCATGAAATTGCTTGGTTAACTGTTTCTTAAAGCCCAGACCGAACGCCAACAGAACCACAATAGCCACCGTCCCCCAGATGATCCCGGAGATTGTCAGGAAGGACCGCAGTTTCTGTGCCCGCAGGTCCATGATGAACTCTGATAAGTTAATCCAGATTTTAAACATAGATTAATTTATGAATTGTGAATGAAAGCAGGTTTTTTAAATCAGCATTCAAAAATCATCATTCCTATTGAATTTCCTTCACCGGCTTCTCTAGTATCTCCGCACCTTCTTCCAGACCGGCGATAACTTCTATGTTGATCGCATCGCTCAGGCCCGTTATGATCGTGCGTTCTTCTTCTTTGGAGTCCGGCAGTGGGAGTTTAACAAAAGAGGAATCGTTTCGAAAATAGACGACCCGTTCCGGGATGGTCAGGACATTTTCTCGTTTTTCAATGATGACATCGGCGTTGGCAGAATAACCGGCACGTAGAACGATACCGGGCGCCGGGCCGATGATAATTTCCACAGGAAAAACAGTCGAGTTATCCTGTTTCTCTGATTTAAGCCAGATCTTATCCAGCCGACCGGTCACCTCAGCATTCGGTAGCGCGCCGATTTTTAATTCCACCGGCATTTCTTCCTGTAACTTGCCCACATCGGTTTCATCTACCGTACCCTTGAAAATCAGGCGATCCATATTGGCCATACGCATCAGCACCGTGCCTTCCTGAAACGAAGTCAACGGCGTGACCGGGTCCCCCACTTCGATCGATTTGGTCAGCAGATATCCGCTGATCGGTGCCCGGATGATAGATTCGATTTCGGTCCCATCGATCGTCACGCGACCACTTTCCAGCAGTTCCAGACGTGCTCTGGCATTATCCAATTGCATCGTTGCTGCTTCGAACTGATTGCGAAACTCATCGTAGACACTGGCCGATACCATTTCCTGATCGAGGAGCATCTTTTGCCGGTCCATTTCCCGTTTCAGACTATTGACCGCCAATGCCTGAAGGGACACCTGCTGATTAGCTTCGGTCAATTCCAGCGGTGTCGGGTCTGGTTTAACCTCTAACAAAGCCTGGCCTGCCTTTACGTATTCCCCTTCTTCCTTATAGATCTTCTTGACGACGCCGGCGATCTTCGATTTAACGGAGATTTCATTCTCCGGCTCAATGGTGCCGATGGCCAGCACCTTGTCCACGATCGTGGCTCGTGTAACCGTCACGGTTGGCCTGGGTGCATTGGCCTCCGCATCGGCCTGTTCCGAGTAAAAATAAAAGCCTGCTGCGCCTATGCCGGCGAGGACCAGAACAATTAAAACCAATTTTTTCATAATAACGACCTCGCTGATTCGGTCCTGTGGTTAGTCTTCGGATGCATTTCGGATGATCGCATTTTTCCCTTCTATTTATACAGACTTGGATAAGGAAAAAAAGGTTGCGACTTGTTGAAATAATATACGAGGATTCCCCACTTTTTTCGTCTTTATCCAATAGATAAGCCGATAATCAGAAGGCACATTGTGCGATCGATCGCACAATTCAAGGGAAGGGTCATGTATGATACTTTATTACCGATTTTTATATAGCCTGTTTATAACGGCGGCTGTCGTGCCCATCGCAGCCGCTCAGCTACAGCCCGGGGACATTGTGGTGATGGGCGTACAGTCGGACGGGGTGGACCGGTTTACCTGGGCACCATTGGTTGATCTTGGACCAGGGCAGGTGGTGTATTTCACGGATGGAGGCTGGAATTCCGAAGCACAGGTTTTTCAACGTCAGGTCAACGCAGCGTCCAATCCGTCTACAACTTCACCATCAGGGGGGCGATGGTGTATACGGCTCCGCTGGAAGGCCTGAAAGCCGGCATGGTGGTTGAGGTGCAGATCAACAGTCGGCGTAGTGGGGAGCCGGGAGAATATGTACTTACGGTGACCGGCGCATCGGCGGATGATTTCTCGGCGGCTAACGACAAGGATGTCGTCGGTGATCAGGGGCTGAGTATCGCAACGACCGGTGATCAACTGCTGATATTGACCGGTTCCCTGTTACACCCCTTTTTTATTTTCGGCGTCAATACCGGGGCGGACCAGTGGGATCTTAGATCGACCTCAGCCCAACATTCATCCGACCTGCCTGATGGGCTGATAGACGGCTTGACCGCTATCGCCATCGGGGCAGGGCCGGACGGCGGCGATGAAGTCGACAACGGCCGTTATACCGGCCCCATTTCCGGAACACGGGCAACTATCCTATCCATGATAGCCGACCTTGATCATTGGGAAACAAGCAACACGGCTTTTGATGATTTGACTGGGGGGATAGCGATACTCGATATCATTATCATACCCTCAACTCCGGTTGCCGTAGCTCTTGATACACTTTTCGTCGCGCCCGGTGACACCGCTCGGATACCTGTTACCCTCGTTAATACGACCGCGCATGCATTAGGTTTTCTGCGGTTTCGGCTGATTTTGAAAGGGGCGGCTATATTCGCGGCGCAAAACCCCGTGCACGGGTTGCCTGACGATCTTGAAATAGAAACGATCTCTGTGGCAGCGGACACCCTGATCGTATTCGTTACCCCACGTTTCGATCATCAGCCGATCCTTACAGAAGATTCTCTGCGGATTGTCGGGCAAGTACGCATTATCCCGGCGGACAACGCCCTGGGTAAAACGGTTGGTGTACATATTCTGGAGGATACGACCTTTGTCATTAAGGATATGGATGGTCTCTCGCTGATGACATCAGGATCAAACGGGGCCGTTCAGGTAGGTATCCGTGGGGACATTAATATAGATCGCCGGGTTAATATTCTTGATGCGACGTCCCTGGTCTATCGCATAATCCATGATAAGATTGCGGCACCGGGGACCATCGGTTATCAACTGGCTGATATCAATGTGGATGGTCTGGTAAACATCGTGGATGTGATTGGGACGGTACGTGTGATCCTGGGATTGCCTCTGGGTGATCCCGTCCAGACCAGGCCGGTTTCACCCGGAGGTCTGTCTGTTCGCCTGCATCCACCGCGTCAGATGAAGGATAACCGGCTGGCTATTCCTTTGTCAGTCAGCAAAGGAGGACACGTCGCAGGCCTCCAGGCGACGTTCCGATTCGATTCATCGCGATTAGAGGTGGGGCAGCTGGCCTCTATATCTTCTTCATCAACCCTGATCATTGAGCAGGTTGTTCATAAAGATATACTAAATATTATCGCCATAAGCCCTGCCCTGTCCTTTTTTTCAACCGACGAGGATCTCAGGATGATGATCCCTGTCAGCCCGTTGACGAGCGAGCGCACCGATTTTTCTCTGATAGAACTTACCTTGATAGACGCCCAGGGGCGGGAATTAGACGATATAGGAGTTCCCTCTCATCAAACGGTTAACGTAGGAAAAGAGAGGCCGGCCACCTTTTCTCTATCGATGAATACCCCCAATCCCTTTAATCCCCGAACGAAGATCTCGTATCAGGTCCCTTCGGCCGCACATGTCGCCTTGAAAATATACAATCTGCTGGGGCAGGAAGTGATTACGCTGGTAGACCGTAAACATACAGCAGGACGGTATTCGGCCATTTGGGATGCTCGAAACTATAACGGAGAACCGGTCGCCAGTGGAATTTACATATATCGGCTGACCAGTGACGCCGGGGATACAGAGGTGAGAAGAATGACCGTGTTGAAGTGAAATGGATCCTTCTGAGCCTCTATCTTGAGAGAAAAGGGCAAGGCGGTGGCTCAGGTTATTTTTTTAAGGATTCGACTCATCAGCTAACCTGTTGCCCGGCCCCTTTTTTCGCATGCCGGGTCAGTTCTACGGTCATCGGATAGCGATTGAAGGCGGTGATCAGATAGACGCCATTGAAATAGGACAGCACCGCCTCCATGATCTCTCTGGCGATGGCGATCCCCTCTCGGCGGGCTTTGCGTCCCTTACCGAACTTCGCCATGCGGGCTCTTGCTTCATCCGTCACAACGAAGCCGGGGACCTCGTTGTGTAAAAATTCCGTATTGCCAGCGCTGACGAGCGGCATGACCCCTAGGAAGATGGGGCAGTCGAGATGTCTGGTCGCGTCATACAATTGTTTGGCCTGACGTGGATCAAAGATGGGCTGCGTCATAATCATATCGGCACCGGCATCAATTTTTTTCTCCAGGCGCTTAATGCGCCGATCAAAATTATCACCGTTTGGATCAAAGGCGGCGGCGACCGTGAAATTCGTTTTGCCGTCCAGGTGCCTGCCCGAGAAAGCCGCTCCCTTATTCATCTGTTTAATCAGGCGGATCAGTTCAAAAGAAGAAATATCGTAGACATTACTGGCGCCCGGCTGATCTCCGAATTTAACCGGGTCACCTGTGACCGCCAGAACGTGATCGATACCAAGGGCATGCAGACCCAAGAGATGGGATTGCATACCGACCAGATTGCTGTCACGACATGAAATATGCAGAAAAGGCCGGAGGCCCACCTTCTGTTTGACCACCTGCCCGACAGCCATATTGCTGATGCGTGTGACGGCCAGTGAATTATCCGCCATGGTAATGGCATCAGCACCAGCTTCTTTGAGCGCTTGCGCCCCTCGGATGATCGAGCTGAAATCCAGATTTCGCGGTGGGTCCAGTTCCACGATCGTTGTGACCTGTTGCCGAACCAGATCTACAATAGAAGGTTCTTGAGATGGCGTGGGGGGCTGTACTTTTTGAGCAAGCGATTCCCGGACTTCAATACGGGAAACCTCTTTCGTGGTGACTACCCGCTGGTCTTTTAGCGCACGGGCAATAGACCGGATATGTTCGGGCAGCGTACCGCAACAACCGCCGATCAAATGAACCCCCTGATCACGCAGTTTGATCGCGCTTTCAGAAAAATATTCAGGGGTGGCGGCATAGATAAAGCGACCGTCTACATAAACCGGCGAGCCGGCATTGGGGAAAGCCGACAGGATCAAACCGTCATCCAAAGGTACGGTGGACAAGGCGTCGAGCAGGCCCTTCGGTCCGCTCCGGCAGTTAATCCCAACCACATCCGCCCCTCGACCCCGTAACTGACGAAAGGCGTCGGTGACCTCAAAAGCATCGTCTGTTCGTCCGTATTGATCCACAGCCAATTGACAGATGACAGGCAGGTTACAAACAGACTGACAGGCTTCGAGGGCTATAAGAAGATCCTGGAGCTTGAGGAAAGTTTCCAGGATAATCGCATCCGGTTGTGCTGCGGCCAGCGCTGTGATCTGTTCCGTATAAGCCTGTGCATATTCCTCGGGAGAAAGTTCCTGATGCGCCGACCCACGAACTGGTCCGACGGCCCCGGCTACGTACGCGCGATTCCCTGCCGCCTGTCGGGCGAGTTCTACACCAGTACGGTTTATTTCTTCGACGTGAGTCTCAAGGTTGTGTTTGGCGAGAGAAAAACGATTTGCACCGAAGGTGTTGGTTTCTAAAAGCTGAGCGCCCGCATCCACGTATTCTTCATGAATCAATTGAACCAGATTGGGCTGGCTTCGGTTGATCTCGTCGTAGCACACCCCGAGCGGTATGCCCCCGGCATATAGCATGGTTCCCATCGCGCCGTCCCCAACCAGAAGAGAGGACCGGAGATGTTCAATTAAAGAAGATTTCATAACCACAACGCAGATGGACGACCGAAGTCGGTTTAATGAAGGATAGATTTACTATAGCCACAAAAATAGAGCGTTCCAACAGGCGAATCAATAACGGACATGTTGATTACAATAACGGCTATGTTGAGATGGGGATTTAGCGGCGTTTATCATAATAAAACCAGACCTGCTCTCGCCGGTTGCGGTTCTGCACGTTGACCTGGTGAATATGCTGTGTATAACCCGTTGAATATAAAAAGGTTATACACAGTAAACCAAAGCTTGGTAGTTAGACCTTATCTCCGAGTGCGAATCGCCGTATGGCCCAGGCAAAACCATGTTCATGATTCGGAGGGGCAACAACCAAACCATGGGTTTTACCGGCTTCTCGGACGTTTTCTGCGGCATTTCCCATAAGAACCCCCAGCCCGGCATTGTACAACATGGGCAGGTCATTTTCACCATCACCGACCGCCATCACCTGGTCCAGGGAGAAGCCATGCCGTTGCGCGATAAATTCTATCCCGGTTTTTTTATTCACATCAGGATGCATGATTTCGATGCGGTCCGGATTTGTTTTAACGAGATAGAGCCGGTCGCCGAAGGCCGCTTTTAAACTTGTGAAAACCTGCTCTCGTTGTTCTAAACCGGGTAAGACCAGCATCTTGGGAGGTGGGGGATAGGCCTGGGCCCGGAGTTGTCCGGTAAGGTCATGGTCAACCGCTACCTGGGTGCTGCCCTGGGCATTAATGGCATCTATCGAAGCGGTATGCCGGTTTGAAATGACACTGTCGCGGGCGCCCTCATCGGTCATGCGAAGCCAACTATAGACAAAGTTAAATTGATGTGCTTCCAGGTAATCCAGCAGTTCCTGAAAAGTAGGGTCCGGAATGCGTTGTTCGAACAGCAGGTCACGCCGGCCATCCTCTGCCGGCCCCAGAATGATACTGCCGTTGTTGGCAATAATATACAATCGATCCAGGAGGGGCTGTACATGACGGAAGGTCTCGCTGCTGCGGTCAATATTGCGGCCGCTTACCGAAGAGACAATCAGACCTTTATCCAGCGCCTCCTCTATGGCGTGTATCCCTTCTAAAGAAGCGGTTCCATCAGGTAACAGAGCCGTATCGTCCTGGTCGAATGCGATGAGTTTTATAGATTGATTTGTAGAAGTCATTACGGCCCTTTCTGTTCTTTTAACATTCGCCCGAGACTGCCGGAAGGATGGTATTTGGCAAAATCTTCCGGCGTGAAACCGCGTGCTACCTTTAAAGCCATGGCCAGCCCGTCGCCTACAGCTAACTGACAGGTGGTACTGAGTGTAGGCGCCAGACCCAGCGGTCCGGCCTCGTGGGTAACAGGCACATGAAGCACAACTTCACTCAACGTAGCCAGATCCGAATCTTTATGGCCGGTAATCGATATAATCCGGGCGCCATTGTGTTTTAAGGTGGCCAGGGCATCCAGGAGTTCACGGGTGCTGCCGCTGTGAGAAATGGCCAGGACGACATCGCCTTCGGCGACCTGGCCGCTGTCACCGTGGTTGCAATCGGTGGGATCAAGAAAATAGGCTCTGGTGCCTGTACTTTGCAGGGTTGCGGTGAGTTTATGACCGATGTGCCTGGGTTTACCGACGCCGGTAACATGCACCCGGCCGCCTTGGGTTTCGGCCTCTCGGATCAGTTGGATGGCGGCATCGTAATAGTCCGGAGACATGGCCTGGTATACCGATTGTAACGCCTCACTGGCCAGCCGTACCGAATCGAGCCCTACCGTACTCGGATCTCGTTTGACTGTGGCCTCAGAGATGGGGCCCCTCGGCGTAAAGATATCGCGTGTTTCTCCGTCGTATAAAGATTGGACCTGAGTCAGGCTTTGGTCGAGTAATGGGAAGGCACCATCGACCAGGCAACAGGCACCGCCGCATGCATTGGCCAGCCGCGCCAGACTGTCTAACGACAGCCCGTGATAGAGTCCGGCAACCAAACCACCCAGGAACGCATCCCCGGCACCGGTCGTGTCACGGGCCTGTATAGGTTGGGCCGGTACCCGGATGGTCTGTGCGCCGTCCGTCATTACGGCCCCTTGTTCTCCATCTGTAATGGCCACGAGACGGGGTGTATATTTTTCAAAGATTCGCCCCGCACGTTCTTCGGGTGTATTTGCATCCACCATCTGGTCTGCGGCTGCTTTGGCAGGCTTGATCACATCCGCCAGAGAGACAGCCTCATCGAAGTCATCCGCAGATCCGAGACCGGCCACGTCGATCGCGAAATCCGGGGGGACGTCTACATCCAGTACGGTTGGTACACCGGCTTCACGCGCGATGCGCAGCACCGAAATTACCGCATCCAAAGGGAGTTGTGAGATTTCGGTCGTCACCAACCCTGCGGCCCGAATGTAGTCGGCGAAGTTGGTTTCAATATCTTGCCCCGTCGTTTCACCCGTCAGGGCCCGCGCCATGTAAATGGATCGGTTGGCGTCGACCGCCACATTAACGATGGAGAAAGAGGCCGGCGCGTTCGCCCGTATCTTAACGGCACTACGTTCGATACCGTGGCGGTCCATCTCTTCGCGAATCATCGTTCCGTACCGATCATCCCCCTGGAATCCGAACAAACCGGTGGGCAGCCCGAGCAGATTCGCCCAGGCCAGATGATTTAATGTGACCCCGCCAATCACCTCTTTGACGATACGCCCCTCGTCATTAAACAGAATGTACGTCTTTTCTTCTGGACCGGCGATTTTGTTCGTCCGGTAGATGACATCAACCACATTACTGCCGATGCCGACCACACGTTTAGATGGATCAATCACCAATGACATGACACGGCTCCTCTCTTATCCTGCCCACGATAATCTCATTTTTCGGACTGGCATCAGAGGGGTCCATCGTATAAAGCGCCGTCTGATACCCCTGTTCTTCTGCAGCGAGGTTACGATCCGTATTGACAAAGCCCATAGATCGTTTTCCACGCTGATGCTGTTCACTGGTCTCATCCCGACAGGTCCAGTCTGCTACACTGGCCAGCCAGTTATATTCTTTTCGGTCTAAATGGTTACGAAACGTATGGCTACGGGGATACGTCAGCGTACTGCGTTGGATAAATCCAATGCAACAGGGGGCCATAACATAAGGCACGCCCCGTTCCATACACAACATTTGGGCCTGGTCTGTCCCGTCCCCACAGAGATGGAGACCAAGGCCGATATTGAATGGTATGGTTACTTCCTGGACAAACCCCGGATACAGTTCCACATTGCTTAAACCAGCACCAGCCAAACGGGATTTCGCAATGTCTACCGTGTGTGGCTTCTTGTCAACAATATAGACGTGGCTATCTGGAAAGCAGGCGGCAACAGGCAGGCCAAGATTACCTGAGCTCGCCCCGAAATCAACGATCACATCCCCCGGCTGGACAAGGTTCTGGAGCACATGAAGCATGTTTTCCACCTGCCAGCGTTTGCGCTGGGCTCGTAACCCGTCCATCAGCCCCCCCGTCGGGTCTACTTCAACAGGTAAGGCAGACCAATCCACGGCGCCATCAATCGGCATAGGTTGGTATTGCGGCAGGATACCGTCCGCCTCCAGACGTGTAAGCAGTTGTTCAACGGTTGACCAGGAAGGCATAATATTAGTGAGCGTGAAGAGTGAAGCGTAGAAAGCCTATTCACTCATAATTGAAAATGTCCGTTGGGCATGCTTCGACGGTTAAAAAATCACCATTGCTGATCTCTTCGGGCTCCAGCGAGCGCTACGCGGTTCAAAAATCATCAGCTGTTCACCAATATCAAGGCGATGAACGTCAGACCAATCCCTACGTAGGCTGGCCGGCGGATCTGCTCTTTCCAGATGAGCACCGCTGCACTAGTTGTCACCGCCAGCCCCAGGGCACTGGTCACTGGAAAGACGATGGTGCCCGGTAGTATTTGCAGGGTAATGGCCAGCAGCCAGGTACCGGACACATTAATGGCTCCCAGTAGGATACCGTATCCATAGTCCTGACGCCGAACCTGCACGGGCTTGAACCGAATGTAAAGGGCACTCATGATCGCAGCTACAAAAAATAGAGAGAATAAATACAACGACATCTGGCCCTGAGGGGCCATTTCACTGAATACTTTGGGGGATAGATGACACATGCCCGTGGTTACAAATAAAGCGCCCACCAGCCAGATGGTTCCTTTAAGTGTCCTCTCCACGCCTTGACCGCCAACCCCCAGACTCAGAAAGGGCAAGGCAATACAAACGACAATAATGCCAATCGTTTGGGCCACGTTTGGTATTTCAGACCATATGAAAATCGAACAGAGGATAGGAATCAATACGGAAAGGCGGATAATCGCCAGAGTGACAGCCACCCCGCCTTCCATAATCGCCCGAACAAGAAACCAGAAGGCCACGACATAAAATACACCGGATACCCCACCGATCAGCATGGTCACTAAGTTCCAGGACCAGTCAGGATCGAAAAGCAGGGCCAGACCGGAGAAGCCCGCGCCGATAATATAATTCAGGCTGCCGGCCGCAACCGGATTTCGACCGGTATGTTGCGCGGATTTTAGAATCAGGCCAAAACACGAGGTCACCAGTGTCGCGGTGATTAGAAATAGAAAACCGATTAACGTCGTTAGATCTCCGCATAAAAAAGCCCTGCTGTCGATAGACAAACAGGGCCTTGTTTACCTGGTGTTCATCCAGAGATCGGCCGCTTAGAGGGTGTATAGAAAACAGGTTCGTTTTGCGAAAAACGAGCGAAAAAGTCGATATCGAGGCGTGCGAACGAGCTATATCAGAGATATGGCGACTGAGCGCCACGCTGAGCGCGGCTTTTGCAGCCGTTATTCTCGCCGGACCTGTTTTCTATACACCCTCTTAACGCGTGGCCAACTCCTGAGCAAAGGTGAAGGTGCCGACATAGGCGCTACGTTTGTTGGGAATGCTCCACGTTGCGATAAGATCAGAACCACTGTATGCATGCTTGGCTGTCTGAACGAGAGAGACGGTCGCGTCCGTTGTGAACGGCGTGTACCAGATCATACGATCGCAGGCAAGTTCATGGTCCGTATGCATCATGGTACGGGTCGCGACCTGGACCTGACCGGGCACGCTGATGGTGTAGGTGTCATCGCCATCACGGCGGAAGGAGATGTCCGCCAGCTCCATTTTTTTTACGGTGCCGAAAAGGTCCCTGTAACGCGTGGAAAAAGCGTCTCTCAGTTGAGTTTGCTGTTCCGTTGTTGCTGTCTGGTCAATATACAGGATGGTCTCACGGTCATGCTGGCCAAGCTGCAGGTTCCCCTCACCCAGAATCACAGCGACGACGGACAGGCCAGCCAGTTCACCTGTACTGATCCGCCAGGCGGCTACCGCTTGATTGGCATCATCGCCCGCTTCGGCAGAATACGTACAGCCCCCACCAAGGATATGGTTCGACCGAACCTCCACATAGTCTCCGGACCATACCGGTGAACCGGCAAATGCCATCGAGGTGGTCAATGCCACGGCTGCAAAAAGCGATAGACAAGTCTTGAACATGAATAGACCTCCTTAAAAACGAATGGCCGGTACTAACTCTATACCCTGTATTTTGGCATCTGTCAGGATATCGACATGATATACTATCGTTGCAATATACTTATTTAGCCACGAAACATCAGCAGTTAATATACAAGAAGGGCGGAAAATATGTCAACTGTTGTTACACAAAAAACCGGACCCATTAATGAATCCGGTTTCAGCGCTAATTTATTCTAAGCATGGCTGCGACAAGAAGGGTGTACACATTTACCAGTTAGGGCCCGCGTCATCCGTCGTATCTATTTTTTGTCCGAAGTTATTTCCTGCGGTGCAGAATCGTATCACGGACACGTTTGGCACCGCCCATCGCTTTCATTTCGTGGAAGATCATCATCGCTTGCTGGTAGGCCTCCATCGCTTCATGATAATCCTGTTGCCGCTCGTATAACCATCCACGAACCTCTTCTACTTCCGCCTCACCAAGACGGCTGCCATGCTCACGTTGCAGCCGTTGGCTTTCATTCAGAAGCGCTTCAGCCAGGCCCCAGGCATTTTTCAACCCGAGATGCGACCAAAGACTTTGTAGGCGTCTGCTTGTCCCAGCGGGTCTTTAAGGCGTTCAAATATTTCGAGCGCCTTATGGGCATATCCCATGGCCATGGCCGTATCTCTCAGAAGCGCTTGCATCTCACTACGACATAGATAGATCAGGCCGACCATACCTCAATCGCCGAGATCCCTGGGGATGTCCAGGGCCCGCTCATACATCATGCCTGATTGTGTCCACATACCCTGGGCTGCATAGGCCAGACCCAGGGTATGGCAGGCCTAGCTTATGCGCCGTTGATCAGATATCACTTCAAAATTGGCCAGGCTTTCCGTAAAATGTGTAATCGCTTCATCATTGTGCCCCATCACATGCCGAATAACACCCCGGCTCATGGAAATGTCACCGATCAGCTTGTTTGAATACAAATGCTCGGAGGTGACCAGAGCATCTTGAAATAACGCCTCTGTTTCTTCATAATGGCCTTGCTCGTATTTAATATTACCCAGGTTTAATAAGGCCTCCGATTTACCAGCCGGATCTTCCAGGTTTTGATCAAGTTCGACCGCTTTTTCAAGGTCAATCGGAGCCGTCTCCCAATCTCCCCGGCGGCGTTTGATACGTCCGGTCTGACGCAACGCATTGGTTTGCCCTGCTAGGAAATCTATCCGGGTGCTGATGGCGGCCGCTTGCCCGAAGCGTTCAATCGCGTCATCCCATTTACCCTGGATATACAGAATTTCACCAATCTCGATCATAAGGTGGGCTTTCTTCGGACTATCCTCGAGGGCGATCCCAGATCGTTCAATCGCGTCCAGAACCGACTGCAGAAGACGGCTCGGATCTGCAATCTGATCATCAGAAGATAGCCGCATCGGCCCGACGAGTTTGCGGAGCCCTTCCTGTACCAATGCCGCAGAGGCCTGTGCCAGCGCATCCCCTGTGGCCTGCCCGTTATCCTGAGTGGTTTTGGGAACATCTTTAAGCGTTGCTAAGATATGGTGAATATCTTCTTGCATATCGTCCATTGGTTATAGGCTGGTTACCGGGAGCTTGTAATAGATGGCCCTCTTGCCAAGCGAAACTTGGGATATTGACGTGATGACAAATTTATCATACCTCCTCCTCACTTAGTCAATGAACCCCATTATTTATCAATCAGAGACAACTTAGTAAGATTGAATGAACGCAAGATATGTGCCAGGTTAAAGAAATTAATATTAATACTTTTGAACACGTTGTCGATAAAGGCTATAGGGTTGGTTGCGCAGGGTGTTTCTTTGAGTCAAATGCCATTTCAAAATATGGGGATATAGCCAACTTTTGATGATATGGCTAAATATTAGTCTTTACTGCACACACGCTACAGGTTATATTATACTTCGATAGCCATTGATGACAGTAGATATTCACGCGTATCTCATGCACAGGCGGCCATGGATTCCCTTCAATTTCCGAAAATAATCGGTAAAAGTACCGCAATAAGAACGTTGCTGGATCAGGTTAAGATCATCGCGGAGAGTTCGTCTTCCACCGTGCTGATCTACGGTGAAAGCGGCACCGGTAAACAATTGATCGCCCGCGGTATTCATGCCGCTGGACCGAAATCGCAGGGGCCTTTCATCGAATTAAACTGCGCCAGTATTCCAGAATTGCTTCTGGAGGCGGAGTTGTTCGGCTATGAGATGGGGGCGTTTACCGATGCACGAAACCGTAAAAAAGGGTTGCTGGAACTGGCCAATGACGGGGCTATCTTTCTGGATGAAATCAATTCGCTCTCGGTCAATCTGCAGGCCAAGTTGTTGAAGGTCATTGATGATAAAATTTTTCGACGGTTGGGCGGCGTCGATAAAATCGCTGTCGATGTGCGTATTATCACCGCCACCAATTCTGATTTGAAAGAAGCGATTGCGGCTCAGGCATTCAGAGAGGATCTGTACTACCGTCTTCATGTCATGGCGATCGAACTGCCGCCGTTGCGAGACCGCGAAGACGACCGGTTTCTTCTGGCCCAGCATTTCATTGACCGGTATAATGAGGAGTATAGTAAACAGGTCAAAGGTCTCTCGGAGAGTGCCATCAGCCTAGTTGGATCCTATTCCTGGCCGGGTAATGTCCGAGAATTGAAGAATATGATTGAACGAGCTGTATTACTTGAAAGCAAAGACTACTTGGAGGCCGAAGATTTATCCATAAACCGGCGTACGGGTGATCGTGATGAAATAGAACAATTGCTGCCTCAAGTACCAGGTAAAACAGCCCCTCAAATTACACCGACCGTCCTCGCTCATGATACCACGGCGAACGATATTGTGGTTCAGATCCCGGAGCAAGGTGTCTCGTTTGAGGATGTAGAACGACGTTTCCTGGAAGAATCGCTTAAGATGTCCCGTTGGAATGTACGTCGCGCGGCCAGATTACTAGACATGAGCTACGACACTTTTCGATATCGGATGCAAAAACATGGGCTTAAGTAGAAAATTGGCCGATATCAAAACATCAGAAAACAGAAGGAGTATTGTGGAGACTTTCAATGAGCTGAATTTGAAGCCGGAAATATTAAAGGCGATAGAAGAATCCGGGTATACCCGGCCGATGCGTATTCAGGCTGAGTCCATTCCCATTGCGCTTGAAGGTAAGGACATCATCGGTTGTGCCCAGACGGGCACGGGCAAAACAGCGGCTTTTACGCTGCCTATCCTCCAGCGGCTTTCAGAAGGCAAAAGGCCCCAGGTTCTTATCCTGGCTCCCACGCGCGAGTTGGCTATTCAGATTGGGGATAGTGTCAAACAGTATGGTAAACACCTGCCTTTCATCAGTACAACGGTTTATGGCGGGGTGCGTTTTCCACCTCAGATTAAAGCGCTCACGGACGGTGTTGACATAGTGGTTGCTACACCGGGGCGTCTGCTGGACCATATGGGGCGTGGTAATGTATCCCTCAAGAATATAAAATATCTGGTCCTCGACGAAGCGGATCGGATGTTGGACATGGGATTTCTGCCAGATGTCACGCGTATCATGAACAAGATGCCCAACCGAGAGCAGACCATGTTGTTCTCCGCAACCATGCCGCCCGAAATTCGAAGAATATCTGACAGGTATATGAAAGAGGCCGTAGAAATCAATGCCTCACCGCCCTCGACGCTGGCTGGTGGGCTGACCCACCGGGTATATGCGGTACCTACCAGCTTAAAGACCAAATTGCTCGTACAACTGCTAAAGGATGAACCGGTCGATTCTGCGCTGATCTTCACCCGGACCCGTCGGGGGGCCGATCGATTGGGGCAATATCTATCCAATAAAAAACTTTCAGTAACCCGGCTACATTCTGATTTGACGCAGAGCCAGCGACAAGAAGCGTTAACCGGGTTCCGGAAAGGGCGTCATAAAATCCTGGTGGCAACCGATATCGCCGCCCGTGGGCTCGATATACCTACGGTCTCCCATGTGTTCAACTATGACCTGCCTGAAAATGCTGAAGATTATGTCCATCGTGTCGGCCGTACGGCACGTGCCGAAGGGGTCGGTTTTGCTTTCAGTATGGTGCCCCCTGAAGATATGGATCTGTATAACATGTTGGAAGAGCATATCGGCAAAGAGACGTTTAACTGGACCTCACATCCCGGATTCGATTACCTGGATGAGCCGGAACCGTCAAGAAATAACCGAATGAGTCGGGGGCCGGAACGAGGCCGCCGTCCCGGCGGAGGGACTTCATCTCGTGCCGCTCGCGTCCTGGGCAGGCCAATGAAAACCGAAGCGGATAATGCGCCAGAAAGTCCAGCCCCCGCCCCGGCGCCCAAGCCGGAGTTCGGTCGCCGTCGGACCCGATCTACGAGACGGGCAGGTTAATAGATAGAGAGGAATCGTTATTGATCAGCGCAGCGCGCGGGCTTCCAAATATAGCTTGCGGTACTTCACGCAACCGGTTGCCTCGTCGTAGACGAGGTTCCACACTGACGAAGATCCTCCATAGCTTGCTGCGGGAAGTCTTCATTAAGCGTTGCTGTGATGTACCTCAATCTCCCTTTCGGAAAGGGAGACAGCAGAAATGTCCAGCCGAAATTTGTCCCTCTTCTCAAAGAGGGATACCTCAACGCTTCCTCTGCGTTTACTATGTTTCTCGATCTCCCACATTGAACCCTAAACTCAGGATACTTCTGTGGAATATCGATTACTTGGCACCTCCGGCCTTCAGGTATCTGCTATTGGTATGGGGTGCTGGCCGATGGCTGGCGTAGGCTGGTCCGGTATCGAGGATGCTCAATCACTGGCGGCGTTGGAAACGGCCATTGACCAGGGCATTACGCTCATTGATACCGCATATATGTATGGACGGAACGGAGAGTCGGAACGCTTGGTAGGCCGGGCGATTTCTGGAAAACGGGATAAAATTATTCTGGCCACAAAGTGCGGTATACATTGGGATGCGGATAAGATGATCCGGGACAGTTCGCGGGCGCAAATTTTACAGGAGGTAGAAGAGAGTTTGCGTCGGTTAAATACGGACTATATTGATCTCTACCAGGTACATGCGTATGATCAGATTACGCCCATAGAAGAAACGGCTCAGACCCTTGCAGAGCTGAAAGCACAAGGCAAGATTCGAGCCGTCGGTGTCAGCAACTACAACGTAGCCCAAATGGAAACATTTGCCCGCCATGCGCCGCTTCACTCCGATCAACCGCCTTACAACATGCTGATGAGAGATATCGAAAAAGCTATGGTCCCTTATTGTCAGTCCGAGGATATAGGCTTGGTCACCTACTGGCCGCTATATAAGGGGTTGTTGACGGGAAAATATGGACACGATCATCAGTTTCCGAAAATGGATTCGCGGCACACCGATGAACGTTTTCAGGGTGACAACCTGGCGCAAACGCTGGACATGCTGGAGCAAATACGTCCTATCGCAGAGGCCTACGGTAAGACGATCGCACAATTGGTCATCAACTGGACCGCCCATCAACCCGGCATTACGTCAGTGTTATGCGGTGCCACGCGGCCGGCACACGTCTTACAGAATGTAGAAGCCGTCGGCTGGAAATTGTCTGGTGAGGATATGAAACAGGTGAACAGAATAATCGGGAAAGAGGGCGGATAAGAAAACAGGAGAAAGAGCGGCGATATCTGTTTTTTTCCTGTTTCCTGTATCTCTCTAGGCGGCCATCGCACTTTCCGCCGTACTGCGAATTTTTTTGATCATGGCCTGAAAACCGTTGCTGCGACTGGGACTAAGGTGGGACGCCAGATCCAGTTTGTCGAATATCGCCTGAATATCGACCTCAATAATTTCCTGCGGCGTTTTACCGGAATAGACCATCAGCAAAATAGCCACGAGCCCTCGGACAATATGAGCATCACTGTCGGCAGCGAAGGTAAGCACCGGCGGCTTGGCCTCATTGACGCTGGGCACCAGCCAGACCTGACTCACGCACCCCCGTACCTTATAGGCCTCCGTTTTATACGCCTCCGGCAACGGTGGGATTTGCTTGCCCAGGTCGATAATCTCCTGATAACGCTCCTCCCAGTCCTCCAGATATTCAAAATCTTCAATCAACTCTTCTATGGTCATAGTCCTACCACTCCATTAAACTCAAGATATAGGCCCTTATCATCAAAGGGGCTGAAACCAGATTACCAGAATTTTGTCTCTATCATCAGAATCACCGATACGCCAGCAGCAGCGCCTGAAATAAACAGATTCCACGATTTATGAGGCACTTTAAAGACATGAACAGCCAGGGCCGCACCAACCAGGACCAACGCTACGATCATGAGTTGACCTAATTCCAGACCAATATTAAAAGAAAAGAGCGGCGTAATAATCGTCTCTTCCATACCAAGCAGTGCCCGCAAGTAATTAGAAAAACCCATACCGTGAATCAATCCGAAAAACAGCGCCAGAGGATAATTGAACCATACTTTTCTGTCCGCCTGTGCATCGAACGGCCTGATGACATTCATAATACAGGTCACAAATATGGTCACCGGAATCAAAAACTCGATAAACGCCATGGAAACCAGAATAAAACCCAACGTGGCCAGGGCGAGTGTGACCGAATGACCGATTGTAAAAGCAGTAACCAGCATCAGAATCAATCGCCATTGCCGTAGCTGATAGACGGCACACAGCGCGATGATAAAGACAATATGGTCGTAGGCATTTAAATCGGAAATATGATCGAAGCCTAGTTGAAGATAGAGTTCGAATTCAGACATAGCTTGACAGACTTTAGCCTCTTGTGCGAAGGGCAATGACAATCAGGGCACAAATTTAAGGGTACCTTTGGTTGTTTTCTTATTTAAATTCACAAATTTCTTTTCGTCTTTTACTTCAAAACGAACCACATTGGCCTGCGTATCATAGAGATCTATAAGAATGCTGTTTTCGACTTCAACCTTTTCTACTCGAGGTACCGCACGAATTTGAAAGAAGCAAGCGGTGGCATCGAGGGCATCTGCTTTACCGACATATTCCAGATCCATTTCGTGCTCATTGATCCGAAAGTGAAGTCTTGATTTGATATAATCAGCAATGAATCGATCGCTCTCGGCATGCTCCTTACCGGTCCACAGATTTAATGGTGGGCCCCCTGCATCTGCCACTGCCTCTTCCAGATTATCCGTAAAAACACGAAGTGACAGATCAAGTCTTTGATATTGCCCATTCCATTTCACTTTGGTGATACTAATGTAAAATACATGCGCCTGTGCTGTGGCTGGCCAGCCGCCCAGGAGAAGAAAACAAATCAGATATCTCACCATAACAGCATTCATCCTGCCGGAGGCTACTGTGCCATCCCTTGGAGACCGTACTTATCAATCAAATAGATCAGCGAGGTGATGGATGCGGCACCCAGTTCCAACTCACGACGATTGACATTTTCGAAGACATCGGTCGGTGCATGATGGAGGTCGAACATGCGTTGTGATTCGGGGATAAATCCGATGGTCGGCGTACCGACTTCGCGCCGAAGTGGACCGATATCGGCACCGCCACCGCCCTTATTGATGTAGGAAATCGTATTTTTTGGGAAAAGCGATAACCAGGAACGGAATTGTTCGATGACCGGATCATCGGCCGACACACCAAAACCGCGTGGGCTGAACCCCCCCGCATCGCTCTCCAGAGCGATCACGTGCTTTTCTCCGTTTTCTTTGGCCAGCTCTGCATATTTAACCCCCCCGCGAAGGCCATTTTCTTCATTCATGAACAACACGGCACGAATAGTATGTTTGGGACGTATGCCCAATTTTTTGAACGTCCGCAATACACTGATGGCGTGCACACAGCCGGCCCCGTCGTCATGGGCCCCTTCGGCCACATCCCAGGAGTCCAGGTGGCCACCGACCAGGATAATTTCATCCGGTTTTTCAGATCCGCGAATTTCACCAACTACATTATGGGATTTGGCATCAGGATACCATTTGCTGGTCATGCGAATGAACAATTTTGCATTGGGAGATGCGTTCAATATTTCCGCGAGTCGGTCGGCCGAATGAAAACCGAGGGCCGCAGCTGGTATCCGTTCTATACCGTCCCGATACCTTAAGCCGCCGGTATGGGGTTCATCATCGAAGGCAGAAGACACCGAACGAATCACCACCGCTGCAGCGCCATATTCCGCTGCCTTGGATGGCCCCCCACCCCGTTGGTCCACCGCCCCGCCGTAACCGGCCCCTGTAGAAATCACGGTCTGGTCGAACGCCCGGTTGTAAAACACAATTTTACCTTCGATCGCATCACGGCCCAGTTCATCCACTTCGTCAAGGGAATTTACCATGACCACCTCGGCTGTGATACCCTCCGTCGGCGTACCGACAGAGCCGCCAATGGCTAGGGCCCGTAGATCTATCATGCCTTCAGGGACATTAACCACCCGGACCTGTTCTTTCTCGCCACGCTCCCAATGAGGCACCATGACTTCCTGGAGGAAGACCCGATCAAACCCATATTCTTCCATCACACGCTTGCCCCAATCTACAGCCTTGGCCGCGCCTGGAGACCCGCTTAATCGGGGCCCTATATCCTTACATAATTCTCTCAGCAAATGGTACATTTCACCGCTTGACAAACGCTCATCAAATATGGATTTGATGGTCGTTTCATCCTCGGATTGGGCATATACAGAAGGTTGCACACCTAACAACAATCCGACGATCAAACTGCATAGCACATGACGCATTCGATATCGCATAGACTTCTCCGTAGAAGATGTTGGATATGGTGATATGGTGATATTATGAATAAAGGCGGGATGGAAGCGGGTAGGATGGAAGCAGAATCGTTCGGCCATCCTTGCGCCATCCTTCATGCCCCGTTTTTCAGAATCTCGGTAACTTTTTTAGTAAACAGCTCCGCTTCAAAGTAGGGGCCGTTCACGCGGGGCTCTTTTTCCGCCCCTAATTGATGCATCCAGTAGGTGGGTTTGGGGGGGATATCGCCTTCCCATCGAGCATCGGGACCATATACCATGTAGATATCCCAGGCGTCTTCCGGGAAGTCCATGGTACGGGTATAGGCCGCGACGACCGCGCTGTGACCATCCCAATAGTGCCTCGTGCGTTCATCCGGGATAAGTGTAGCGGCTCGGGCCACATGCCCTTCTGCGGCTCGTATTTTGGGTACCCAGACTACGTGCACCTCTATTTCCGTATTCGGATTTGGTTTCAACAACGATTCGTATACTTCGGAGCCCCCCCGAAGACAGACGCCTCAGGTAGGTGAAAGAAGAAGAACGACACGGACGGTACCAATATCCTTATTGAAGGCCTCTTTTAATGTCGCGGCTTCAGCATCAAGTGGAATATGGGTTTGCTCATGCTGTCCATAGGCCAGAGGTGCAGATAGAAAAGCGAGAAAAAATAGAAGCGTCGTTAATCTATTCAAATGAGTCCGCATTTCCCAGGCTCCGATTTTAGTAAAAGGCCATAAAACACAACAGGACGGGCTAACCCGTCCTATGTTCTTCCTTCTTTTTTGCTTTCCATCGTTTTGTTGATCTATCTTACGAGTTCCCAGGCCAGATGAGACAGTTCGGAGGCAATCAGTTTTTCCCAGGCCAGCTTGACGGCTGCCGGAGAACCCGGTGTCGAAATGACCACCGTATCGTGATATACTCCGGCAGTGGCGCGGGATATCATAGCTGCGGCACCTACCTGGTCATAGCTGAGCATACGAAAGATTTCACCGAAGCCAGGTAGTGGTTTTTCCAACTTGCGATCCAGAACATCAAAGGTACGATCCCTGCTTGAAATACCCGTACCCCCATTGAACAAAACGACCTGGGCGTCACCGGCGGCGCAGGATTCAAGAACCTTTTCAACCTGATCCGGCTCATCTTTAATGAGGTGATAGGCTACGACGCGATGGCCAAGTGCCGAGATTTTCTCCCGCAGGTATTGGCCATTGACATCGGTTTCCTCTGTGCGGGTATCACTTACTGTGACGATTGCGAGGGCAATCGGTCCCCGCTCTGATGCAAGCGTCCTATGCTCTGCTGCACTATTGGAAGGCACGATTACAGGACTTCGCGAAGCTGTAAGCCTTGCTTCTTCAAAAACGGCATAAGCCCTATTTTGGTAATGGTCCGAATCGCAGCGACAGACATTCTTATACGGACCGTGCGGTCCAATTCAGGCACATAAATACGCTTTAACTGTAGATTCGGATACTGACGCCGTTTGGTCTTGTTATTCGCATGGGATACGTGATTACCGACCAACGGTTTCTTGCCGGTTAATTTACATGTCCGTGACATTGGTAAAACCTCCGTGGTACAAAGCTGCGAGACGGCAAAGCTACAAAGTTATGAATCAAAACATATGCATGGTCTGATTCACCGCTTTGTTGATTTTCCGTCTCTTTGATTCCCTGCCTACCGCGTTTCACGATACAATACGTGCTTCCGCAGAGTGGGGTCGTATTTATTACGTTCCATTCGGGCTGTTGTATTTCTTCGATTCTTCTTCGTATAGTAAACATGCGTGCTCTCGGTGCTCTTCAATTTCACCAGATCACGGTTTTTATTCTTGGCCATTACGGGCTCCTCAACAACGAACGCCCCTGTACAAAGGGATATTCGGTATACCAGAAGGATCAATTCAGACTATCGGATAAAATCCAGAACAGTAATGTATAATAAAATATGTGTAAAAAATCAAGTAAATTGTTAGAATGGTAGAATATAGCTGGTCTGATCTGAGCGCTACCCGGTCAGCAGATCATTAATCAAAATCCGACGCATAGGCCTCCAACTCGTCCAGCGATACAAATTCGAGGGCCATCGCATGGGTAGAGGCCAGGCGAACAGGAGGTGCTTCACCCGCGTCGTAGGCTTCCTTCCAGCGCATAACACAGATACACCAGTGATCACCAGGTTTCAATCCTTCAAAGCCGAATTCTAATGCAGGTGTACTCAGATCATTGCCGCTCGCTTTCGAAAAAGCGAGGAATTGTTCGGTCATCTCTGCGCACACGGCATGCACACCCACATCACCGGACCCGGTGTTACAGGTTCCATCGCGATAAAACCCGGCCAGTGGATCTATACAGCATGATTCGAGTGGGCCGCCAAGAACGTTTATAGGGCCAGTAGTCATAGGACATCTCCTTGATGTATGCTCGTGGGAACGGCCACGTCTTTACAGGTTGGTTAAGATGCGGTCTTCTTTCGCCAGCTTTTTATTTAAGTTCGGTAATTGCTTACGGATAAAATCGTCCTTCAATGGTATGAGCCGATTACACATGGTTTGATAATATAACCACTGTGACTGTTGATCGGCAGTCACAGCACCCGGCCAACTGGAAACTTGACTGTAAAGGGCGCGTATCCGTTTAAATAGTTCCGAATAGAGTCGCCCGGTTTCTTTCATTTTTTCTGCGGGTTTTGCATCCAGTTTTTTATTTTCTTTCCTGTGTTTTTTGATTTGCCACATGCTGGGCTGGATGATCTGATTATCCGTCGCTAACCTTTGATTTAGATCTGCGAGATCAAGCAGCGTCTCCGTCCACAGGGGCCGTTGTTCGACCGGCAATTGAATTCGTGGATCTTCACCCACTGTAAAGGTCCGGTTGTACTCATGACTATTTACTATGAGACGAGCGGTATAGAGGCCAGGTATGGCCCATGAACCGGATGGGCCGTTTCGTGGTGTATTTGAGGTGCGAATTAAGGTCTGGTCAACAAGGAACGTATCCACCGGTGCGGCCGGAAGCCTTGGATAGCGAAGGTCCCAGACCATCCGATTGATGCCACCGGTGGTGTCTGGTTCCAGTTCACGAATCAAGGTACCCGCTGCATCGTAGATGGTCAACTGTATCGCATCCTTATTCGCCGGTTCTTTCAGCTAGTAGTCAATCAAGGCACCTGGCGCCGGATTTTTACCCTCGAAAATCATATGCCCCGCATCGGCATGCGCAGTCGTGTAACGGATCATCTCGGTGCCAGGGATCTCGGCGAGATAGGCGTCGGAAGCAAGGGCTTCAGGCGTCAGTGCCTGAAGGGCGGACAAATGATCCAGAATCCAGATGCTACGACCGTGCGTACCCAATATCAAGTCGTTGTCACGTGGATGGACCTCCAGATCATTAATGGCTGCCAATGGCAAGTTATTTCTGAACTCAACCCAGCGATTGCCACGATCTAATGAGATGAACAGCCCCAATTCCGTACCCAGATACCGCAGGTTAGCATTTTGGGGATCTTCACAGATGGTTCGGGCGACCCGGTTTTCAGGTAACCCCGCGGTGATGGCCATCCATGTGGCACCATAGTCGTCGGATCGGTACACATAGTTGGTGAAGTCATCGTTACGATAATTATTTTTAGCCACGTAGACCACCCGCGCTTCGTACCGGGAAGGTTCAATACCGTTGATCCAGGAGTTTTGAGGTAGGCCGGGCATCCGGGCAGACGCTTCCGTCCAGGTTATACCTCCGTTACGTGAAACCTGGACATTGCCGTCATCGGTTCCGGCATAGAGCAGTAACGGGTCCAACGGTGATTCAGCAACAGTTGTGAGGGCAGGGTAATGGGGGATACCATCGTCCAACGAGAGCGTTGTATCATGCGGTACGAGGTCCATTATAGGCAAATGACGGCGATTGACATCGGTGGTCAGGTTACCAAGGGATGCCCATGAGTCTCCACCATTCGTACTTTTCCAGAGGATATTGGTGCCGGCGTAGATCGTGTGGGGATCGTGATGAGACAGAATAAAAGGGCCGTCCCAATTGCCTGGTGCCATGGCATTACCCAGTTCCAGTTCCGGCAGATCTGGTCCCCAGGCCTCCCAATTGCGCCGAGGGCCTATGCCTCCCTTGGGATCGCCCGGCCGGATGGTACGGCGTTGTCGGGTATTTAGATCGAATGGGGATAATCCGAGGTATTGAGATGCGAGATAGAGGGTGTTTTCATCCTCCTGATGTGGCAGATTGACAAACCCGTACCCACCGCCTGTCTTCATCCAGTCGTTGTTGAGAATGCCGTCGCTGAGATAGGTCGCGCTGGGACCAGCCCAACTCCCATTATCCTGCAAGCCCCCGCAGACCCAATACGGTTTGCCCATATCCACACTCACGCGATAAAACGGGCTTACCAGAAGAGAGGTGATATACAGCCAGGTGGTGCCCCGGTCATAGGAGAGGCCCAAGCTGCCATCGTCTCCTTTGATCACAAGACGGGAGTCTTTAGGAATTACCCACAAAACACGGTCGTCCCCGTGGAGAGACTGTTGTGGCGCTCGGAAGGTCTTACCGCCGTCTTCCGAATAGCTATAACGGTTCATCGTATAGAGCCGCTGGTCATCATTGGGGTCCACCAGTGGCTGACTGGCATACATGGGCCGTGGGTTCCAATCGCCCATATAGGTCCAGGTTTCGCCTTTATTTTCGGAGCGATAGATCCCTCCACGCCGCTCGTTGTAGGTCGTAGATGCATTGTAACGGTACCCCTGTTCGAGCGAGATGTAGACGATATCCGGGTTGCTGCGGTAAATGGAGATCCCTATTCGTCCTTTGTCCCCTGATGGAAGGCCGTTGGTCAATGCCTGCGAGGTCGTTCCACCGTCGGTGGTCTTGTACAACCCGCTCCCCGGTCCGCCGCCGTGGAAACCGTAAGGCCGTCGTCGCCGCTGGTATGCGGCCGCATACAGGATATTCGGATCAGAGGGATCCATCGCTACATCCACCACACCGGTATGTTCATCTATGCCAAGTAGACGATCCCAAGTCTCACCCCCATCGCTCGTCTTGTACAATCCTCGTTCATCGTTCGGTCCCCACAGGTGCCCCACCGCCGCAACATATACGATGTTCGGATCATCAGGAGGCATCACGATGCGACCGATATGATGAGAATTCCGTAAGCCCATATTGGTCCACGTCTTACCATGGTCTGTCGATTTGTATACGCCATCTCCCCAGGACGAACTTTGGCGATTAGCCCGCTCCCCTGTCCCGATCCATACGACACGGTCGGCCTCCTGATGTACGACCACATTGGCGATGGAATGCGTGCCTTCGTTCTCGAAGAGGACTTCAAATGTTACGCCGTTGTTCGTTGTCTTCCATAGCCCACCTGTGGCGGAGGCGACATAGAATACATACGGATCTTTCTCCAATACCGCGAGATCTACAATACGACCGCTCATCGCCGCCGGGCCAATATTACGGAATTCGAGCCCATGTAGCTTTTCCGGCGTTAACTCCTGGGCGGAAAGAGGATATGTGGTGATCAGGAGTAGGAGAAATGGGAGGCAAAATCGAGGCATACAGGACTCCTGGCCCCAGCCTCATCCCGCTCTGGGAAGGGAGGTGGGGGTTCTTTTCTTTGCTGGATGATACGAGATTTGGGATAGAGTTACGACTATTATAGATAGAATGTAGACAAATGACAATGATATTTAAATGGAGAAGCGTTTATGGACAGATTAGCATTAATATATGTAGGACATACCCAGAGGCAACGGGATTTTGTAATGCTACTGCGGCAATCTATGACGCTTGCTGAGAAAACGATCTGGGGATTTTTGAAATCAAAGCGTCTCAAAGGGTTACATTTTCGTCGTCAGCAGATTATTGAAGGTTTTATCGTTGATTTTTATTGTCACGCGGCCAGTCTCATCATAGAGATCGATGGGCCCGGCCGTGAAGGGCTGAAAGAACAGGACGCCAAACGGAAACAGGTCCTGAAGGCATGCGGATTACGCATCCTTAGATTTTCAGATGATCGTGTAAGATATGATTTGTTTAATGTCCTGGAGGAAATTCTCGCTGCGACCTGACTGTAACGAACAGCCCTTCAACCAAAATTAACGTCCGGCCCCTTTCTTTCAGGAAATGGGGCCGGGGGCCAGGCTCAAAGGTTAAACAGGTACGCTAGTTTAACTACGAGTGTCCGGTCTTGCGGATCACCCAGAAAGCCGGTCGCCTGGCTGTCCCGTTGCTCATTGTACACAATAAAGAGATCACTACCGGGACGGATAATGTAGTTAAATCGGAAGTTAGAGGTAAATCGGTCCGCCTGACTATTCCACTGAACCAGCGCCCGAGCCGAGACATTGGGTGAAAAGGAATAGGTCGTTCTCCCACCGAGGATATGAGCGGTCACATCCCGCTTGAGGCCGGTGTTGTCGGTCAGATCGACATCATTAAGTTCATACCGGGGTTCAAATGTAAACTTGGAACCGTACCGTATGCCACCCGACAATTGCAGGGTTCGGCGATCCCCATTAAAAAACTGCCCGATGGTGAAAGCAAAATTGCCAAAAACCGGCTTGCTCAAGTTGGTGGTGAAATGTGTTCGTGATGCGGCGGTCGTATACGTCCCTGCGGGCAGTTTGACACCCAGAATAGGACGTGAGGAGGCACTGATACGTTGGAATGATCGATCCAGTGTAATACCGCCAAACTCACCACCAGTCAGAAACATTTCATAATGATAATGTTCCTGGCGTGTCAATTGGGTCCCGTCATCACCGAAAGCAGCAGCGAATACGATATGAGGGAAAAACCGGCGAATAAAGCTGTTGTCAGGCTCCGGTGTAAAAAAGACCCGGCCCGATACCTCATGAAACCCGCCATAGGTTTGTGCCAGGCTCTGACGACTAAAGAATCCTGTGCCCGGATTGAAATGCTCTGAGACCCCCATGTAAAAGCCTTCGATCTGCCACAATGGTCCATTCCATCGGGACCAGACACGCCCGGCGACACCGGATTGGCTGTTCGTGCCGTCGTTAAATGTGGTACCGGCTAAAAAGCCGCTTACCGCCAGCTTGGGACCGACCGCTAAATTGAAGTCTGCCCCGCCTGCCCGGTTGTAATTGGTGCTCGATGACTGGTTATTGGTAAAGATCAACCCAACATTCGATTTCTCTCCCACATCCTGGCTGATCCGTCCGACCGCATAGTTATTATCGTCGATAACCTGGCTGCCGAATTGTTTATCACCGGTCCGCATCAGGATCAGGCCGATATTGGATCGGCCCACTTTACCCGTCAGGCGACCGCCTCCAAGAATCGGGACCTCGCGCAATATGCCGGTGCTGTCACGGGCCAGACCGATATTTCTGCTGTAAAAAATTTCGGTATTCCGGGCGACCCCGAAGCTGAATAAACCGGAGTTTTCGAGAAAAAACGCCCGCTTTTCGGGAAAGAATAGACTGAACTGAGTTAAGTTAACTTGAGCTTCATCCACCTCTACCTGTGAAAAATCAGTATTATACGTCAAATCCATGGATAGATTGTGGGAGACCCCGTATTTGACGTCTACCCCTCCATCGAAGTCATCACTGCGATTGGTAGGTGCGGTTGGATTATAGGTCCATGTAGCGCCGCCCAGAGCATACGGTTTGACCTGCAGGTTGCGTTTTACCCGTTCCACGAGGTTTAATCCAGTCATGGTGCCAGCGACAGATACCTGGGTAATGGAAAATGGCTTGATGACCGGTGCCCAGAAGGTCTGTTCGTTGCGCCGGCGAATCTGCCGTTCAAAGTTGACGCCGAAGGTCATATTTTCCCCGGCCTCAAAACGGAGGGTACGCCATGGGATGGCAATTTCTGCGAACCAGCCTTCTTCGGTTCTTGTCGTGATGACATCCCAGACGCCATCCCATTCCGTAATCATATTGGTGTTGAAACGCCCTTCTGAACGCCCTTCATTACGAACCTGGGCATCGAATCGGGCCCCGTCCGGGTTGGTAGAAAACAACAGGCCGTTCTGCCGATCCAGAAATGTATCGAGAATCACCTGAAAATAATCATCATCACTGAGGTCGCCATCACGCCGCATCTGAGTGGCAATGACCTGCCCCGGAATTGAATCGAAGGCCCATAAGCCGATATAGAGCGTCTTGTCGTTATACACCAGCCGAACTTCCGTCCGCTCAGTCGCCGGTTGGCCATCATCGGGGCGTTGCTGTGTAAATCCCGATGCCGAAGGCGCAGCCGGCCAGAACGATTCATTGAGAACGCCGTCGAGCTTTACCTCTTCGGTGATACGCAAGGGTTGTATGGATCTGTCCTGAGCAAACAATGAACCGGTCGTAAAAAGAATTCCGGCACAGAGGATGCCTGCGAAGCCCTGAAAAAATTTATAATATAAAGACATCAATGGCTCTCCCTTATAAACATAAAATAGCGCCCTGTTGATATGTATACATCGTTACCAGCGAGCCTGGCGCAGTGTGGGCCGGAAACTATTAATTATCCGTCGTTTGGCCGAATGGAACAGAAAGACGGAAGGTGATGTTTCTACCTGGGTTGTCAATGAAATACCGAAATCTACTCAAGTAGTCCCGATATCGGGTATTGAAAATGTTATGAACACCGAACTGTGCCCGAACCAGTTGGTCGGCAACCGCCATCTGGGCATGGTAATGAAAGTCCAACAGGCCATATCCGGCGGGCGGATCAACATAATCAATCCCGGCAGGAAAGCTGGTCTGTCGGCGGATGAGCTTGGTCTCAAAACCTATGCCCTGATCCAGGAAACGACCAGTGGGCGGGATGTGAAAATCCAGCCCTGCAATCAGCCGGTCCGACGGCATCAAAAACAGTGGCTGATCGTTCGTCGTATCTCGTCCTCTTACGAGGGATGCGGATATATTAATACTTAAAAAACGGTTCAGCTCGTACTCCAGATACCCATCAAAACCCTGGATTCTGGCGTTGGATTGGAAGTAAGCGAATTTTGGAAATGCGCCCCGTATCGTCAAGACGAATTCATTGGCCGGTAACAGGTTGATGAAATTTCGGTATTGAGAACGGAACACACCGATCTCACCCTTGCCCCTATCCCCTTGATATCGTAAAGTCAAGTCCGTATTAATGCTGGTCTCAGTCTTCAATGTAAGGTCACCGACCTCAAATTGTGCCGTTCCGTGGTGCACCCCGTTGCTGTACAACTCATTTACGCCGGGTGGCCGCCAGGCCTGACCTATATTGGCACCCGCTGCCCAGGTCGAGGACAGTTGGTAAATCAACCCTACTACGCCGGTTGCATTCGTAAAGGTGTGCGTCCGGCCGACCACCTGCTCACTGGCGCGATTGCTGCTGTTCGGGGAGATTTTCAACCAGCGATAATCAAACCGAATACCCGATTCAAAGGTCACCCGTTCGTTGGCCCATGATTCCAGGGCAAATACCCCGCCGTTATAGGCGAGGAAATCGGGAATCAGAAAGCCTGTGCTGAACCGGGTATTACGTTGTTTCATCCCGCTGACGCCGATCTTACCGAACCATCCTTTAGCAGGATTGTGTTGAAAGATCAGATCGCCGCTCTGAGACAGCAGACCTTGATCAAAACCGGGTACAGTAGGCACACCACCACCCAGACTGTGCGCATCCCATTCCTGTCGCCGGTTGTATTGCTGGCCGTATCGGAGAACCAGATTGCCCTTACCTTCAAACCAGAACTGAGTCCGAACCGATAGCAGATCGTGATCGACCACCTGCCTGGGATTATCGATATCATAGGTGAAAGATCCGACCACCGTCGGTTGTCCTCGATCTATGGCACGCTGCAGATCGGTGGTATTACCAATATGAGAATCTCGATAAATACCTATCTGAGTGCCGAAATGGCTGAAATAGACTTCGACCTCGGCATTATCCCGAATCAGGCCGATAGCCGCAGAATAATCTCGTTCATCAAATCCGGAGTTTCCGATAATATGCACCGGTGCCCGGGCGTCACCGGCCCGCCGCAGGCTACCCTGAACCCGCCAGGCCAATCCGGGTACACGTCGGGAGGCACCTTCGAGAAACAACGAACCGGCCCCCTGCCAGTTGTTGGAAAATGAACTTACATTTAGTCTACCGCTGACGCCGGGCACTTCTCGCAGATCCGGCGGCTCGATACGAATTACGCCGCCTATGGCACCGGCACCATACTGCACACTCGCTGCGCCCTTCAGCACTTCAATGCGAGATGGGGCGAATGGATCGATCTCCGGCGCATGATCACCACCCCAGTTCTGGCCCTCCTGATTCAAGCCGGCATTGAGGATCAGAACGCGGGCGCTGTGAACGCCTCGCAACACAGGTTTCGAAACGGCCGGCCCGGTGGTCAGGGCGGATACGCCGGGCAAAGCCTCCAGCGTCTCTCCCAGCGTCTGACCGCGCACTTCTTCCAGCTTGGCTTCCGGAAGAACCAGCACGGACTGACTCGACCCCGTCAACTCTCCGGCCCGGTCCCGCTCACCCGTAATAGTCACATCTCCGCCGATAACCGCCTCTAAGGTCATTTTAACCTCAAGGGCTACCGGCTGTACATCAGACACCGTCACATCTCGAGTCTCTTTTTTATATCCGATAAACTGAAATTCAACGGCATAGGTCCCGGGTGGCAAATTTTCCAGCCGGAATTCGCCCTTTTCGTCCGTGAGCGTACCGACTTGCAATGCCTGAATGATTACCGTCACCGTGAGCATCGAATTTTTGCGTTCATCCAGCACCTTACCGGTCAAGGTCGCTGCCTGTAGCGCTTCTGAAGGAAATAGAAAAAACAGCGAGACCAGTAATATTCGGTTTATTGCCTGTAGTCTCATGGCCAGCCAACAGCCTTGACGAGGACCGTATATACTACTCATAAAACCTCAGTATGACGAGGAACTACATTACGGTGACTTGAAAGGTGATGTCGATATCCGATTCATTACTCTGCGTCGTCCCATTTTTAGCATCATCATCAAAATGACTGAGTATGACCCTGAGGGTGCCGTTGCCAGCGTTGTTCGGAACCGTTAACGTAAAAGCAATGCCCACAGGTAGATCAGTCCCGGCATTCGTCCCATAATCGGACTCCGTATCCGTCACGGCAACCGTAGCGATCGCGAATGAACCGCCTGTCGTGTAGAAAATCTGGTGCTCCTCCGCTTCATTTTTTACTTCGACTGTAATATCTTCGGCAGGCGTTGCGGCTTCATTCTGCAACAAAATCGTTCCATTGTATGTTGTGCCTAACGCTACCTTTAAGGAATCAATGTTCGGGGCAGTGCCACCGGCACCGTCCAGATCTTTGAATTGAAGCGTAATTGCGGTCCCGCCACCCTGTGGCGTTAGGGTCACGGTGGCTGTCGTAATAAGTTCTTCTTCACCTGCACTGCTGCCTGATGAGGTCGGTGCATTGTCGCTGCATGCGAAACCGAAAATGGCGACAACACATGATAAAGCTATGGAAAGTCGGCGGGTTGAATTCCCGAGCATGATATTCTCCTGGTAAGAAAAGCATAGGGTTCCGGCGCTACGCGCCTAGGCGCAAGATATCGGAAAATTGTGCGCGGCTTTTTGGTACTTAGCCTGAATGGGTCTCTATGTATGAGACGCCAATACCCTATAATTATGGCTTAGGTACAGGATACCGTTTGATCTGTCAGGATGTCGATATCCTAATGGACGATCAGGAGAAGAGCGAAGGTGGAGCGCGGTTGTGGAGAACAGAATCGGGCGTTAGAGGGAAATAAAAAGTCGACTTGTGGTTTGCATCGCCAAGTTCGATATAAACCGTAATAGTGGAGTTAATTTTATCGACAGCACCCGACTTAAAATGGGTCCATTGACAGCCCTGGCAATGGTCTTCATGGCCGGGCGCTTCCTCCAGGCCATGACAATGCAGCACCGGCCCTGCGGTCAGCAGCGCATACATCAGGAGGCTTAATAAGGAGAGGGTTTTTATGAAAGCTATTCGACGCATAGATTCGGATAAGGTGTTCGAACCAGATAATTTAACATCAAGCTACTTTATAATACAGTAATAATACCTCTAAATATCAAGATGGTTTTATAGATGTCAAGAAAAAAGACAAAGAAGCAATATTTGGAAAAGTATGACAATGGCAAGGTTGCACATATATCTCACACGCTTACATTCTCACTTTCCTATCTACTATTTTCCTAATGACCCTGCGGCCAGAGGGGTTTGGCGTCGGTGAGGAACAACCGGGTGATCGTATCCAGATAATCGGTCGAGGATATGGTCGCGAGACCGTAGTTATATAGATTTTTGAACGTCACGACGCCAATAAGCAGGGAAGAAAAAGAAGCGATGTCAATTGAGATGGTCACATCGTAGGATGCCTTCGGTGTGACGTGGGGCGTGCCGTTCTCAAAATGCACGATGGTGCTGCCGTTATTCTCAGGCAGGAAATCATCCTCGATTGCGATATTAACCCGGCAGGTTTGATGGCCGAAATTATGTGCTTGAAGGGCCTCGAAGATCCCCGGCGTATTGAGTACCCGAAACATGCAGCATACACCGGCTTCGTTGCTCCGATGATACGGACGATAGGTACCCAGATGAAAGTACCCGTCGTTTGTGAAGGAATCGGTGCTGCCGGGGGCGCTGAAGAGCATATGATACAACTGATCATCCTGCGTATTCAGCACGATCTCATAAACCTGGTCCGACAGGCTGTTCAGGAAGGTCAGAAGTTAGAGAGGGCCTCAGGGGTGTTATAGATGAATTCCCTAATCAGCAGTTGCGTCTGGAAATTGTCTTTTCTGTTGAGATAATAGGTCACATACCCTTCAATACGTCCTTCTTTTTTATAACCTATGGTCGTGTTATACATATCTCCACAGAATACCCTATCCACATCCGTATCGCTTTTTTCAAACAGACCATGCGTGGTGTCGAAGTCTCGCTGATAACAGGCAACAAAAGCGGCCCGGTCCTCAGGCGTTAACCGGCCAATATGTGTTTTATTTTCACCAGGTGGTAAACTGGCCGGTTTGATCCAATATTTTTCCAGCTTCGCGCCATAACCAAACCCCATCTTCCGATAAAAATCCGGCCGAAATGCAAATAAGGTGGACAGGTGAATACCGCGATCCCGAATGTGTTTCAACCCCACTGCCATAGTTTCCTTGCCGACGTGTTCTTTGCGATGAAGGATATCTGTGGCCACGTTCGAGACCCCAATAACAGGCAGCTTAACGGACAGGACTTTCATGGTAAAATCGATCAACTGAATCGTCCCAACTAATCTATCTTCAAGATAGCAGCCGAGACAGGTTTGCTGTGCCGATTCGGGGTTATACGTCTTCAGGTAATCGGCTTTTTCTTCAGGCCCCGGAAACCAGGTAGGGAAGGCTTCCAGTTGAATATCCAACCAGGCTGCCCGATCGGCTTCTGATAATGGTTTGATGGAGTACATATCACAATCCTTTAATTATTCTACCAATGGTAAAACCAGGTCGTACAGAATCCGGATCGGGAGGTTTCCTTTACCGTCGATATTCCAACTCATGAACACGGCAATTAGATCCTGTTCGGGCAGCAAAAAAAGACGTTGACCGCCGTATCCGAGGCCGGCAATGGCATAGGAAGGTTCATCTTCAGAGCCGTATGGCAGAACCCACCAATGGTAACCATACGTCCGGGGGCGACCATTGCTCGATAGACCGGTATCCGTTACGGTCGGTCTGATGGAGGCATTTATCCAGGCGGCGGGTATAAGCGCCTGATCTTCCCATAGGGCACCGCGCATATACAATAAGCCGATTTTGGCCAGATCATGAGGGGCTAAGTGCAGCCCGTTTTTTGTGTCCGGCAACCCCTCTGGCGTGCGTTTTCAGTACGTATGGATGATACCGAGGGGACGAAACAAGTGGGTGGCAGCATATTGGTCGATCGGCATCCCGGTTGCTTGCTGCATAATGGTAGAGAGAAGGAATTTCGTTCCGTTGTTGACCGTTGGCACGGTTAGAAGATCTTCCAGCGTGAGATCGGCTTGTCCTGATTCTGATAGCAGATCGGCTTGTCCAGGCAACATCTCAAGCAGGGTCTGGTCCAGACCCTGTAATTCCTCTCGTGCTATCGCCATGCCGATTAGAGCGGATACCACGCCTTTCGTAATGGCTTGAAGCGTATGGACATTCTGATCCAGATAGTAATTGAACCGTGAGGCATCGTAATAGGGATCTGCCGGATCTTCCTCGTCTGTATAAACACCTGAGTAATCTACCAAATAAGGATATTGTTGGGTATCGAAGTAAGGGCCTGACGAATTTTGATCAGCATGAAGGGCCCGATAATCATGTTCGAATTTTTGATCAAAAATAATATGGCCCTGCTTGATCAACAGGATATGGTTGACGTGCCCATATTCGTTACGCTTCACACGCTGAGAAAAGGCGGTCATCCCGCTGGCATTGATACCCACATCCGAGAATAAAGCCTGAGACCATTGCTGCGTCGGCCAGGCTGTTGAATCAATGGGCTGCGCCTGTAATTCCGCTCCGAACAATAATCCGACAAGCCCCACAACTTTCAGAAACCCCATCTCTCATTCTTTCGCATATGAAACGAAATCAGAACGTATCAACACGTGCGCCGACCGTGATGACTTGAATCTATTTTCATATCTTAAAGTTAATGTGATCTGAATCAATATGAGGTATAAACGGTTTGCTGTCCAGAGAGGATCGGCACACCCGCTGTATGAAGTCTGCTGCCCGGGGATAAGGCTGGTCCAGATCAAAAATACGATCCGCCCGGCATTTTTACCAGGGTGCCCTTTCCAGCTGCATTTTCACGGATCAGGGCATGCCCCTCACCTATTCGCACTTCAAAATCGGCCTCTTGCAGTGCCCTCGTCGCGCCCAGGGGTTTGGTGACCTGCCGCATGGATAGAAGGATAGGGTGGGCCGCTGATTACTGGCCGCACGTTGTTGGATTTAACTCGTCGCTCGTCACTATGTACCCGTACGTCGCGCAGTGCGCCCTTTTATTTCCAAACGATCGTGCACGTGCCACATAAACGCTTGAAAGTGGCCTGTGGCGTTATTATATATATCGAGGACCTGAAAAAGAATGCCATCATCCACACGCCAAAAGGAGGAATGACGAAAGATGAAAGACGAAGGACACCCTGGTTTATATCTACGCGTTCCTCGTTACTTATCACTCGTCACCCATCATGCCCAACCATCCTGAACATACCTGGGGACACACGATTGCTTTCGGAGAAGCATACCACCGTAATGCCGTCAAGCTCATTTCCGCGATACGCGACGATATGTCGATCATAGCGGAGGTCTCGGCCAAAGCGGTGGAAGCCCTCCGAGCCGGCCATGACGTATACGCCAATGTGACGACGGGCCATATGCCGACCTATGAGTTGGTCAACGAGCGCGAGGGTAATCCTGCGCCGTTCATATTCAACGGCAATGATTCCAACACACCGGAGGAATACGCCGCCATGGGGCCGGGTGATGTGCTGCTCACCAACCGGGTTAGCCATGAAGTGAAAGCGGCCCGTGATGCGGGCGCGTATGTCGTCGTTTTCACCACCTGTTATACCAACAACCAGTGGACGCCACCCGGCGAAGTCCATCCCAACGAAGATGACCTGATGCCGGAAGATGTGGCTTCCCGGGTCATTGAGTCTCATATCCCCTGGAAACAGGGGTTGCTGGAGATGCCACAAGTCCCGGAGATGCCGGTATTCCCCGGCTCGGCCAATGTGACGTGTACGATCCACTGGATGATCACGGCGGAGGTCGCCCAGGCGATGGCGACGGGTGGGATGCCGGATGGCACCCTGGGGCACGCCTACGCAGATCTCCTCCTGGGACGTCTTGCCGATATGTTCGCCCAGGCCTTCGACCCGATGAAAGCGGCGGCCGTACCCGTCGCTAAACGCATCATCGATGGCGGCCATTATTTTGTTCAGAGCGGCAACGAAGGGGTGAGATCAGAATCCTGGGGCGTCGCAGCCGGGTTGATGATGGCCAACGCATTCGAACAGCGACCCGCCACCGAAGGCGGGGACAAGGATGTGACCCTCATTGCTGCCGTCAATACACATGATGCGAAAGAACTGACCCTGGCGGACGAAGCCCGGGCGAACGGGCATTTTATCGTTGGCATCGGTCCGATGGATCATAACGATCTGAAAGGTCGATGCGATGTGTATTTTAGCAATCAATGCGACGAGCCGGCCGGTGTGCTTTCGATTCCCGGGCGCGATGAGAAGATATGTCCCGCGACCGGGGTCATGAATAATGTCATGATGCAGATGTTCTCGGCCCAGTTCGTAGATGAGATGTGCCGGCGCGGTGCCGTGCCGTATTTCTACATGGGCGGCTATCGAACGGTCGGCGGCCCCTACAATGAGCTCTCGCGGAAGTTTTTTGATGAAAGAGGGTATTAACGTTTGTTGATTTGTTGATTTGTAAATGAGGTTGACGCCTATGCATAACCATCCGCCAGCCTTGATCATCATCGGAGGATTTGCAGGGACCGGGAAGAGTACGGTGGCTCGGCGGCTTTCTACGGATTTTTGTGTACCGAGGCTGGGATCTGATCAGATCGGACGGGCGGTTAAGATGTCGGCAGGATGTAAGCAGGCCGATATAGATGGCCAGCGGATTGCTTACGATGTGTTATTTCGCCTCTGTGAGGAGTTTATCGGTTCCGGGGTGTCTGTGATCCTGGATATGACGATGGGCTGGGCATTTCAGTGGAGACAGACGGACGCCATCCTCAGCCGGCATCCGGATACGTTGTGCCTGCCATTGATTCTACGCTGTTCTTCCGAACGGTACATGGCACGTATCCAGCAACGCCATGCGGCCCATCCGGCCTATTATGATGCGCCGGACGTATATACCTCAGACCAGCGGATTCTGGATATTCGGCAATTCCTGAAGGCTCTGGATCGCCCGGAGGTGCATTTTATCGATGCAGAGCCTGAGGCCGACCAGGTGTATGAAACGGTTCGGTCCTGCTTGACAGAGATGATGAAATAACCTGCCCACTTTTTCGGACGGCTCACTATTTGTTTGGTTTAATCCAATTTATATACGCGGCATTCATCCTGGTCGAAAAAGGCTGCCTGTGTATTTCCTCTGGGCCCTGAATGAGGCGTTTAGCAGATGAGCGCGTATATGAATATTTTCCTGACTATTATGAAATGTATCATCTTGACAGGCGTATGAAATGGGTTACACTTCATAGTATAATCGAAAAAAAACAAAACATCTCGTAATAGCGTATATGCCGTGAATAGGCCGTTTGGTTGCAGTCTGATCACGGCGTAGGCAGGATTAGGCTGAATGTAGGTGTTTTCTTTGCAGCCTAATGATTGTTAGGGCGCACCCAATAAAACGGCTGAATCAGGCAGAGTAGTATGTACTATGCGGGTGATACTATATATCATCTACATTTTCATTGGCTGTTCATATATACTTCTAACGGTCCTGTCAGTTATTGATAATCATACCGGGTTAACCCCGGCCTCTTATGAATTAAATGTCACTATTAAAAATGATTCTGACGAATCGGTCGATATTATCAGTGTATGGAATCACGGTCAGAATCGTATATGCAGCAACTTGTTAAATTGACGGTTTCTTGGGACAATACTCCACCTACCAGCCATGAGATGAAATGCGAGGTCGAAGGAATTGCCCGATTCAGCATATTCGTCCGGACCGCTGATAGCTATCTTTATAAAACCTTTGAGACATACGGTATTGGCTGCCCAGGTAAACCTATCATTGGATCTGAAATGTCAAAGGCCGTCTGGCAGGATTTGATCCCTATCGACCTAAGTCTCTTGTTCTGGTTTGCTTAACGTTGCCGGTAATATCGTTGATGCTGCTTATTATCTTGAGCATACCTTTAATACGGCATTATAAAAACCCTTATTTACTTATGACGTGGCCAATCATTGTTATAGATATCTATTTGTCTGCCTCATCTCTGGTTCATGTGAACAGTGTTTTGAACTTTTTTCTCGCATAGGTTCCGAGATGCCTAACCACCGAGTGCATCTGACGGCTTTGCCGCCGCCGACTCGAAAACGTTAGGAAACATACCCATACGCATTGGCATAGTTGTGATATTGTTGTCGGCAAACCTGGTTCGGCGAGATCATGAGTGAATCAACAAATGTAGAACAGTCCTATCTCCAATGGAAGGTGATTCTACAGATTGCCGAAAAGCTGAACTCAGAGGGCATACCGTATCATTTCGATGCCTCGACGTCTCTATTCGTACACGGTATCGATATTGAAATGGATGACGTGGATATCTCGATTCAATGGGATACTTTTCAAGAGGTTCACAAACTTTTTCCCATGTATGGACCGACCTCCATTGTTCACAAAGGAGGCTGCCATCAGTTCCACGTAGATCTTAATGGCGTTGATATACATTTTCTCTCATCTGAGAACATGGTGGATCTCTCATCCCATTCTTAGAGAGTTCGATTGGTTAGAGGGACCACGGTATTCTGGTCGAAGGCGGTAGCGTTCTATAGAAGGCATCTCGAAGATGACCATCCCTGGGCTCCAAGGATTGACCAGTTTCTCAAAGATCAGAGAAGCTAACAGCCATATCGTCGGCAACAACGGTTCATTGCTTTGGATTATGGCGTTCTCTGATGATTCGGACAGCAAGTAGTCGAAAAGTTTCCTAACGATATGCTGGCGAGGTGACGGGCTCTATTTACATGATTTCAATACTGAAATGGCCTGCATCCTATTTGGTGTATAGAAGTCCGTGTTGACTTAATCAGCCGCACCACAGTCGGTGAATGTCAGGTTGCAATTTTAGTGTATCAATAATTACTGCCGATTTATCCGGCCGCACCACAGCTTTAAATGTTAGGGACTCTGTGTAATACACCTTGCTGAATGAGTAATAAAGGTATAGTTTATATACCATGATAGATTTTGAATTCGATGCAATAAAAAGTCGCCAGAATAAAGAAAAACATGGGATTGATTTCATTGAAGCCCAAGAACTCTGGTCTGATTCTAATTTGCTGGAGATTCCAGCGAGGACGGAGGACGAATCCTGTTTTATAGTTGTTGGCATGATTGGAATAAAATATTGGTCTGGAATTATCACCTATCGAAATGAACATATTCGGATTATTTCTGTACGACGGTCTAGGCCAGAAGAGGTTAAATTATATGAAAGCTAAAAGTCTCGATAAAAAGTTTGATGAGGGTCAGGACATCTCCTCGCATCTTGATTTATCAAAAGCCAAACGCTCCCTTCAAGATCAAAAGCGAGTAAATGTAGACTTTCCTACTTGGATGATAGATTCCCTGGATAAAGAAGCTTCCCGTCTCGGCGTCACTAGGCAATCAATTATTAAAATTTGGTTAGCTGAAAAGCTAGAGCAGTCTAACAAGCGGCTTGTGGGATGACTTGGCCTACTGGCGTGATTTTTAACGATGTCTTTTTCAACATCCTAATTTGGCGGTTTGAAGTTCATATTGGTCTAACCGCCAAGCTCCACAGCCGCAGGCCGTTAGGGTACAGAAAAAACATGCGTGAAGAAGATATTAAAATATTGTTAACTAAAGATGAAGGGCTGGTACTATTTGAAATGCTGTCCAGGTATTCTGAGTCGGAAAAATTAAATATCGAACACCAATCAGAAGAAAGAGCATTATGGTATTTACAATGTATTCTTGAAAAGGTAATCGTAGAACCATTTAAGCCCAATTACAGCCAATTGCTCCAAGCAGCACGGGAAAGACTGAAGGACATTGAAGCATAATCCACCTGTAACAAACTTATTGACAGTGTAACCAGTCATGCTACATTCATAGAATGATAATAAGTTTCAAACATAGAGGACTTTCCGAACTATTTGAATGCGGACGAAGCAGACGGCTAAGTCAGGATTTACAGTCCCGATGTTTACGCCGCCTCGAAGCCTTAGATCAGGCTGAATTCCTGGTTGATTTACATATCCCTGGATTTAATTTCCATGGCCTTCATGGTTTGCCTGAACGGTATAGTATCCATGCTAATGGTCCCTGGTGTATCACTTTCGAATGGGACAACGGCGAGGCCAGGCGTGTTGATCTTGAACAAGGTCATTGAGGTATATTATGAGCAAAATTTCTGTAAAACGGCCGATAAAAAGATCCCCGATTCATCCAGGTGAGATTTTGCGTGAGGATGTGCTACCCGCATTAGGCTTATCCGTTAGTGAAGTAGCCCGTCGCCTCGGTATATCCCGACAACAATTACACCGAATCCTTGCCTGTTCCCATCCAATTTCCCCTGAAATGGCACTCAGATTAGGTAAGCTGGCCGGCAACGGTCCCAGCCTCTGGCTGCGTATGCAGCAGGCCTATGATCTCTGGCAGGTAGAGCAGAGACTGGAAGATGAGCTTGCCAGAATTGAGCCTGTAATCCTTTATGAACCTACGTCCTGAATATTGCCGTAGTTGCAGTCAAAAATCCCTTACAGTCGTCTGAAGCAGATGCTTTTCACATAGCTATTGCGGCTGTAAACGGCATTGAATACCTGCTTACATGGAATTGTACACACATTGCTAATGCTATAATGAGACCGCGCATAGAGGATGTCTGTCGCCAACAGGGCTTGGAGCCACCTACTATTTGTACACCCCAGGAATTTATGGAGGGCTGAATTATGTGGAAAGATCCGATAGTGGAAGAAACCCGAAGGCTTCGCGATGAGTATGCATCTAAACTTAATTACAATATAGATGAAATCCATGAAGATCTTCAACGTCAACAGGCGCTATCGACAAAAAAGACCGTGTCATTTCCACCCCGACAACCATCCAGAACACCATCCCACGCCTAACAAGCCGCCTGATGGGAGACGGTGCTCCATTGTTTTGATTTTTAATCAATACCGATCTGAAGCTTATAGGTTAATCAATCTCTATCTCATTGCTTCGAACCGCTCCATAGACGGGAGTCGTTAGATAGCACCAAATCAGAGGATAATCGCAATGAGTCAGGCCTCCTTCTATGATGAGGTCGCGGCGTACTACGATCTGGTCTACGCTGATTGGGAAGAGAGTATGCAGAGGCACGGCTTCGCGATCTCCAATATTTCCCAAGCCTCTGGAATCATGCCCGGCTTGCCTGTCCGTGTGCTCGACGTTTGCGCAGGAATCGGGACCCAGGCGTTACCGCTTGCTGCGCTGGGGTATGATGTGACCGCGAGGGATGTCTCTCGTGGCGCGATCGAGCGGCTTGGCCGCGAA
>Ga0114999_10000373_pt1 | contig 66609 bp, 54 predicted proteins | sample ArcticOcean_MG_C_3_FD_89820 | JGI IMG/M metagenome (GOLD analysis project Ga0114999, IMG submission 89820) | Marine microbial communities from western Arctic Ocean - ArcticOcean_MG_CB8_126 | ecosystem: Environmental > Aquatic > Marine > Oceanic | place: Arctic Ocean: Canada Basin | collected...
CGGTGGGTTATAAGAAACAGCAATATCTTGCCGCCAGCTACGCCGCGCGTACGATGATCTGGAGCGGGCCCCTTCTGGCCGCGTTTATCATTTTTCATATTATGCATTTGACCACCGGGTGGGTGCATCCATCCTTCAATCCAGACGATGTCTACCAGAACCTTGTTCGAGGGTTTCAGGTCTGGTATATATCTGTGTTCTATATTGTGGCTATGTTGGGTTTGGGATATCATATGATTCATGGCGTATGGAGTTTCTTACAGTCTCTCGGGCTGAATAATAAGACGTATGATACCCTTATTCGCCGTTTTGCTTTGGTAGCGACCATCGCAGTCGTTGTGGGTAATATTTCGTTCCCGGTATCGGTTTTACTGGGAATAGTGAAGTAAATACCAGGTAGAAGAGGTTGTTATGGATTTAGATGCTGGAATACCTTCCGGATCTATCGAGCAGAAATGGGATAATCACCGTTTCGATATGAAGCTGGTGAATCCGGCCAATAAACGGAAATTTTCGGTCATAATCGTAGGATCGGGACTGGCCGGTGCGTCCGCTGCCTCGTCTATGGCAGAATTAGGCTACAAGGTTCGGTGCTTTTGTATTCAGGACAGCCCGCGGCGTGCGCACAGCATCGCTGCTCAGGGTGGTATCAATGCCGCCAAGAATTATCGCAACGACGGCGACAGCATTTACCGGCTTTTTTATGACACGGTAAAGGGCGGCGATTATCGGTCCCGTGAAGCGAATGTGTATCGGCTGGCCCAGGTCAGTGTCAATATCATCGATCAATGTGTTGCCCAGGGGGTGCCATTCGCCAGGGAATACGGCGGTATGCTTGACAACCGTTCGTTCGGTGGTGCCCAGGTGTCCCGCACCTTCTATGCCCGTGGGCAAACAGGCCAGCAATTGTTGCTGGGTGCTTACTCATCACTATCTCGTCAGATTGGTCTGGGCAATGTGGAGATGTCACCGCGGCAGGAGATGCTCGACCTGGTGGTGGTTGATGGCAAGGCCCGTGGGATCATCACCCGAAATCTGGTTACAGGAGAAATAGAGTCGCATGTGGCCGATGCCGTTGTATTGGCCACCGGTGGATATGGGAACGTCTTTTATCTTTCTACCAATGCTAAGGGCTCAAATGTGACCGCAATATGGCGCGCTTATAAGCGCGGCGCGGCTATGGCCAATCCTTGTTTTACGCAGATACATCCTACCTGTATCCCGGTCTCCGGTGAACACCAATCCAAGTTGACGCTCATGAGTGAGTCGCTTCGTAACGATGGGCGTATATGGGTACCTAAAAAAGCTGAAGATACCCGGGCCCCCGGGCAGATTCCGGAAGACGAGCGCGATTACTACCTGGAACGCCGATATCCCAGTTTTGGTAATCTGGTTCCACGGGATGTCGCTTCCCGCGCATCGAAAGCCGTATGTGATGAAGGACGCGGCGTGGGGCCTGGCAAGCTCGGGGTTTATCTGGACTTCGCCGATTCGATCGACCGGCTTGGCAGGGATATGATCGAACAGCGATATAGCAATCTGTTCGACATGTATGAGCGTATTACGGACGAAAATCCGTACGAACGCCCTATGCGTATCTTCCCGGCCGTTCATTATACCATGGGCGGGCTCTGGGTAGACTACAACCTTATGAGTTCCATAAAGGGTTTGTTTGTTATTGGTGAGGCGAATTTTTCCGACCATGGCGCCAACCGACTCGGAGCCAGTGCGCTGATGCAGGGCTTGGCAGACGGATATTTTGTGCTCCCGTATACCATCGGGAATTATCTGGCTAACCATGAACAGGACAATCTGAATACAGACCATGCCGATGTCAAACAGGTGGAGGTGGAAGCGACAGATCGTGTGAGTCGCCTATTTGGCGTCAACGGACGGCGTACGGTTGATTCGTTCCATAAAGAACTTGGTAAGACCATGTGGGACTACTGTGGGATGGCTCGTAATAAGGAAGGGTTGGCTCATGCCCTTGAAAAAATTCCGGAGATCCGTGAAGCTTTCTGGAAAGATGTAAAGATAACAGGCGCGAGTGCGGATCTCAATCAGTCGTTGGAGAAGGCCGGTCGTGTGGCAGATTTTCTGGAATTCGGTGAACTTATGTGCCGCGATGCCCTGGTACGTGAAGAATCCTGCGGTGGCCATTTCCGGGAAGAATATCAGACAGACGAAGGGGAGGCTTTACGAAACGATGATCAGTTTGCCCATGTGGCTGCCTGGGAGTATGCTGGAGAAGAGCGCGAGCCTGTACGCCATGAGGAATCTTTGGATTTTGAACATGTCCATCTGACGCAACGGAGCTACAAATGATGCATCTTACTCTCCATGTGTGGCGCCAGAAAAACGCGTCTGATGCCGGTGAACTCGTTACCTATGATGCCCCGGACGTCAGCCCGGATATGTCTTTTCTGGAAATGCTGGACGTTGTTAACGAGTCGTTGATTGTAAAAGGGGAAGATCCTATTGCCTTCGATCACGATTGCCGGGAAGGTATTTGCGGATCATGTGGTGTGATCATCAACGGAACGGCGCATGGCCCCCGCAAGGCCACCACAGCTTGCCAATTGCACATGCGCAGCTTTAAAGATGGCGATGCTATTACGATCGAACCGTGGCGGGCCCATGCTTTTCCTGTGATTAAGGATCTGGTCGTTGATCGAAGCGCCTTGGATCGTATTATTGCTTCCGGTGGTTATATCTCCGCGCCAACAGGGACGGCACCAGATGCTAATGCCACCCCTATTCCAAAAACAACCGCGGATAAAGTCTTCGATGCGGCGGCGTGTATCGGCTGCGGCGCGTGTGTGGCTGCTTGTCCCAATGGCGCAGCGATGTTGTTTACGTCTGCCAAGGTTGCCCATCTCAACATGTTGCCCCAGGGGAGTGCTGAGCGGTACCCCCGTGTAAAAAGCATGGTTGAAACCATGGATGCAGAAGGGTTCGGCAACTGTACCAACTACACAGAGTGTGAAGCGGCTTGTCCCAAAGAAATTAGTGTCGATTTCATCGCGTTTATGAACCGTGACTATATTAAGGCAACCATCAGAGGATAATCCGGGGTAGGGCATAGAGGGCAGCCAATACGAAATAGAGCAGCCTGGTGATACGCACGTCCTGTAGCCTTTAGCGGGGCGTCTTCATTAAGAAACGGGTGTAGCAGGCATACAGGCTGGACCAACCGAATTTTTGGGCATTAAAATCGGGTTGGTTCGATGACACAAAAAAGGCGGGGTATCCATGTTACTGGAACAAACCCCGCCTTTTCTATAGACATTTAAAATTGGGAAAGATCAGAAAGAAGCAGCCATCATCATTTGGCAACTGCTTGTAAAGCTTCATCCGGCACATAGTCATAGGTGTCAATACCGTTCGATTCCAAGCGATGACGTAGGTTCTCAATGGAATGTGGATCTCCCCAGGCTAAAATCGTTTTACCCTGATGCGATTCACGTAAAATGCGGCCAAGACATTTCGTAACCATGGGTAAGGCCGGGCAAAGAACAGACACGCGACTTTCGCTGTCGCGTGACCATAAAAAAACCTCGTCGGCGTTAAATTCTGGATAGATCAAAACCATCCTCTTCTCCTCTTGGGCGACAAAGAGTTACACGTATATATATGAAATATATGACAGATAGCCATAATGTCAAGGGGAAAAAGAAGATACGGCAGTTCGATCGATGTCAAATAATCAAAAAATAGCAAATAATTCACTTGCTGTTTTCTCATTTCTTTGAGATGGAATTAAAATTTCAAACTATTTTTCATATATGTTTAAGTATATGAAAAATATACGTTTAAAATAAATATACTATGAAATGATAGAAATTAAATTATCGTCGTCGATTATCTTGGTTACAATGCCCTATTTCTTTAACCGTCGGTTTAATAATTTCTGGTATAAGACATAGATATTCATGGTTTTATCGTGATGTTTATATAATTATGGTCAGGTAAGGAGTACCGTTTGACGAAATATAAATTCATCGGCTTCGCATGGGTATACATTGCTTGGATTCTCGTCCTGTCCCCTATGCCCAGCAACGCGCAGCGTGGTGCTGTGGAGGGATTCAATCGTAATACGGAACGGGAATCAAGCCGTCGTACACCATCTGCTTTACGGGGGCTTGTGCCTAATATTTTTGATCCGAACATTATGGACCAGGATGTCATTGACCTGCGGTTGATCACGCCGCCATTAGAGCGTCCTATCAACCCGGATGACTATGTGGTTGGCCCTGGTGACAACTTGTTTGTCAGTTTTTCTAACGTCACACCGGGTTTTGCATTAACCATCACGCCGGAGGGATTGCTCGTTATCCCTTCCGTCGGTGAAATTGATGTAAAAGGCCTATCGCTCTCGGCCCTTAAAATCAAGGTAGAAGAAAAAGCACGACCGCAATATCGGACGGGGGAGATTTCCACTACGCTTTTATATCCCCGTCAATTCCGCATTACCATTGCCGGTTCCGTCAACATTCCCGGCGGCATGGTTGCCACGCCTGTAGATCGGGTATCTGATGTGCTCTTTATGGCCAATCGGACAACGGGGATACATCAGAGCTTGGCGGATGCCAATCCAGATTACGTACTTCCGATTTTACGCGCCTCGGATCGTAATATAGAAATCCGTCGACTGGACGATACGGTGATTAAAGTGGACCTTCGGCGATATATGGCGACCGGCCGTCTTGAAGATAATCCGTTATTACTGGACGGCGATATCGTTTACGTGCCGGTCAGAAACGTCGAAGGGGGGACGGTCGCGATCACCGGGGCCATTAATATCCCCGGACTCTACGAATATGCCGAAGGGGATATGTTAGGCACGATACTGGATCTCACCGGCGGATTGACCGTATCGGCAGACGTGACGAGGATAGAAATATCTCGTTCGGCTATCAGCTTTGACGGGTTACTCAGGACAGAAACCATCGCTGTAGATTTAACTCAGAGGGCTTCCGCATTAAGTACACCCATACGGCCTCGTGATCGTATATTTGTCCGTACGGCTCCGAAAACACAGATGGATTTCATGGTCGTGGTCAGGGGTTCGGTGCGTTTCCCGGGCACTTATCCAATACAATCTGATGGTATTATGCTGTCCCGAATCATCGACCTGGCTGGCGGTTTCACGGAGGAGGCCTATCTTTCAGGCGGTGCTGTGGTACGGCCGATCGATCCCAACCGGCCGCCACCGGACCCCAATCAGATCCGGATCGCCCGATTGCGCATGAGTCGTATCGGTCCGCAAGAAGTAGCGGATTTTGAAGCGCAGGCGATTTTTAATCAGCAATTTGTGGTCGCCGATTTTGCTCAGTTGTTCGAGGCACGGGATGAATCTGCGGATGTACGCTTACACCATGGGGATGTCATCTTCGTACCATCCAGAAATGAAACGGTCACCGTCATGGGCCAGGTTGCCAGCCCGGGCCAATTGCCGTATATCTCCGGTAGGGGTTTAGACTATTATATCTCGCAAACCGGTGGATATGGAAAACATGCCCGTCGTAGCCGTGTTCAGGTCATTAAGGCAGAGACGCAGGAATGGCTTTCACCGAAAGAGACCGATATCCAACTGGGTGATACCATATGGGTGCCCAGGAAGCCGGTTCGGGACTACTATGCAATATTTAAAGAAACCCTGTCCGTTACCGCCACACTCACGACCCTTTACCTGGTCCTTCAGCAGATTACCAAATAAAACAGGTGTTGCATTAAATATATGACTATAGAAAACAACCAGCTTTGTATCAACGGGATAACAGCTGAATCACTTGTCGAAGACTATGGTAGCCCGCTGTATGTCTATGATGCCCAGTGTATTCGCCAGAAATTCCGTCAATTTCGGGCGGCGTTTCCCTATTCGAACCTGGACGTGCACTATGCCTGTAAAGCCAATACTAATCTGGAGATATTAAAGTTATTACGTAAGGAAGGCGCATGCATTGATGCCGTCTCAACAGGTGAAGTATTTATGGCCCTGGAAGCCGGATACCCTGCTGATACGATTCTTTTTACCGGAAACAGTGTAACAGATGAGGAAATGCGTTATTTCATTGAACGACAAATCCTGATTAATATCGATTCGATATCACAATTGGAACGATATGGACGGATGGCGCCTGATACGGACATGGCCCTTCGTATTAATCCCAATGTGGGGTCGGGCCATCATGATCATTGTATCACGGGCGGACCAGATAGTAAATTTGGTATGCCATGTACTTCATTAGGTGATGCCGATAGCCTGGTGAATAAATATAAGCTTAGGGTGATAGGGATTCACGCCCATGTGGGGTCAGGTTTTCTTGAAGGCGGACCATTTCTTGAGGCCACTGAAACTTTGTTGAAGGTGGCCGAACAGTTCACGACGCTTCAGTTTATAGATTTCGGTGGTGGGTTTGGCATTCCATACACGCTGGATGAGGTGCCGCTTGAAATCAATACCCTGGGCCAGAAGTTGACAGACCGTTTTACGGAATTTTGTATAAAATATGGTAAAGATCTCAGGCTCAAATTAGAGCCAGGAAGGTATCTCGTAGGAGAAAGTGGTACCTTACTGATGCAATGCAACGGCGTAAAAACCAATGGTGACCGTAGGTTTGTCGGCACGGACTCAGGTTTTCATCATTTAATTCGGAAACCGTTATATAATGCTCACCACGAAATTGTCAATGCTAGTAATATAGAGGACCGCACCTTCTCGTACGATGTATGCGGCAATATCTGTGAAAGTACCGACTTTTTTGCTCATAACCGCGATATCTCGCATATTCGAGAAGGGGATATACTCGCTGTTAAGGATGTCGGTGCCTATGGATTCTGCATGAGTTCAAATTATAATACAAGACCCCGTCCAGCCGAGGTTATGGTTGATGAGGATGGTGCCCGTTTGATCCGAATGCGGGAGACCATAGAAGATTTGTTGCGGGGGCAGGTTGGATGATGATTTTGATTGTAAAAAACGGATACATACGGCTACCATATTATAGATGATATGCTTTGATGTAGCCCATTGTATTTTAAATCACCATCCAAAAATATAGAGGAGTTCTTATGCGAAGTAAGCTACTGATGGGTATCTTTTGTTTTGGCGTGATAACAGCGTTTGGCGCACAGCCGCCGGCTCCACAGGCTATCATTAATCAAGCGATCGAATTGGCCGGCGGGGCACGATTTGAAGGATCGGTTATTGATTTCGATTTTCGTGGGCGACATTATGCTGTTGATCGACGGGGTGGTATCTTCTCTTACACCCGTACATATGCAGATACGTCGGGCCGTTCGATCCGGGATGTGTTATCCAATGATGGGTTTTATCGGGAGATAGATGGAGAACGCGCCGAACTGTCTGAGCGGATGCAGTTAGGACTACCTGGCTCGATCAGCTCAGTGACCTATTTCGCCTTCTTACCGTATAAGCTCAATGATGCCGCGTCGGTAAAGCGTTACTTGGGACAGATGACCATAAAAGGTGAGCCGTATCATCAGGTTGAAATCACGTTTCGGGAGGAAGGCGGCGGACCAGAATATAATGACATTTTTCTGTATTGGATTCATACCCAGAAACATACCATGGATTACATGGCGTATTATTATCATGTCAACGGTGGTGGCACGCGATTCCGTGAGGCACATAACATTCGAACGATCGAAGGCCTCCGTTTTGCAGATTTTCGTAATTACAAGACGGCCGAAGGAGACAGCGTCGCATTGGGAGAACACGGCCGATTATTTGATAAAGATCAGCTGGTTAAGGTTTCTGATGTGAATCTGGAGCATGTAGAGGTGAAGATAAATTAGAACTTTCTCGAAGATGATGTTTTCAGTCCTCTGACTGAAGGGACCATGGAAAGACGGATAATAGTGGGTCAGGAGGATAACGTGTCAGATTTATCATCACAGCACGATGATATCCTCGAAGAAGGCGGTTTGCAGAAGCGTCGGGATGAGCTGGTGGCGAACTCTTTGAGGACGATGATCTGATAGCCCTCGGGCTAATTCTGAATAGTCAACATGAATCCGACCTGGCCGCTCTCCTGGGTCAGATGTCGGAAGATGATCAGCCTCAGGTCTTTAGTTTAATTGCCCTGCCCCTGGGGGCAGATACCCTCTCTGAAGTAGAACCCCCTACGCTACTGACCCTGCTGGACCACCTGGAAGATCAGCGTCTTTCCCGTTATATCGAATATATGGATCCGGATGATGCTACGGATCTTCTGGGCACATTGCCTGAAGACCGGATGATTGCGGTGATGGCGCTCCTGGCGGATGATACCACGGAGACCGTGGAAGAATTGCTGCCGCACGCGGAGGACACGGGCGGCGGGATTATGACGTCCCGGTTGGTTACGCTCAGAGAGGAGATGACGGTCGAAGATGCGATACAATACCTGCGGGAATGGGCCAATGAGGACGAAGTATTCTATTTATTTGTCGTGGACGGCAAACAGCATCTCATCGGTACAGTGCCTTTACGAAGGCTTCTGCTTGCCTCCAACACCACACGGATTCATCAACTGACGCGCCCGGACCCACTTTCCGTCCGCCCCGATATGGATCAGGACGAAGTGGCACAGATTTTTTCGGCTTACAATTTGCTTGCCCTGCCGGTTGTCGATGAAAACGGTGTCCTGATGGGACAGATCACCGTAGACGATATCATGGATGTGATTCAGGATGAAGCCACGGAAGACATCTATGAAATGGCAGCCATGAGTTCGGAAGAACTGGAAGAGCGTTCGGTATTCGGCGTCGTCAAACTACGGTTGCCATGGTTGATGGTTTGTCTAGCGGGTACTTTGTTATCTGGCGGGGTCATTGACGTATTTTCCGAGTCGCTCAGAAATATGAATCTTCTGGTGCTTTTCATACCGGCTATTATGGCCATGGGAGGGAACTCGGGGATACAGACCTCGACGGTTACTGTCCGTAATATGGCGATCGGGCATATTCAGGTAGGCAGTATATTCGCTATGGTTTTGCGGGAATTGCGTATCGCTGGTACGATGGGGATGCTGCTTGGTATACTGGTTTATATTGTGGCACGTATCTGGATTGGAGATGCGATTGTCGCTGCTTGCGTCGGCACGGCTATGTTTTCGGCTATTTTGCTGTCCGCAGCTCTCGGTGCGATGGTGCCCATTATTTTTGAAAAGCTTGGTGTTGATCCCGCCGTAGCATCCGGGCCGCTCATCACGACGCTAAACGATGGACTTTCCCTCCTGCTCTACTTTTGTATTTCTATCCTCTTTTTGACACTCTGGCGACCGGGATTTCTGTAGTCTTACCCGTCCATCACCGGCAAATGTAAGCAGGATGGGGTCCCCGGACCGTGCCGTACGGTGTTACGTGCGGTGACGAGTTCGTCATATTGCCACGGCGCGGCCATGGTATTAGAATGAGGGGCAATACGCGGGAAATCACTGCTGGTGATCACAAGAGAGATACGACTGCCTTCGGGAAAGGTATACGCGATGTGCCCTAATCGGAGGGTAAGGGGAGTTGATTCGCCTGGTACGAGGGATTCTGGTTGTGACCAGCTCTGGCGATAGCGGCAGCGCAAAGAGCCTACCGTAAGACACGTAACGGCCCCCGAAGAGGCCTCTACGCAAAGCTTGGCCACGAAATCCGTATCAACGGCGTCGCTCGCAATGGTTAGATCCAGATTAATATCCCCTACGACAGAAAGAGGATGCGGTAAAGGATTACTTCGGTAATACAGGATGTCGGCACGGTCCAGGATAGGCCGCTGATCAACCGGTCCCCAACCATCCAGGCCCCAGTAAATAGCGCCGCCCAGGGTAGGAACGGGATCAGCCGGATCATAGGTGAATGTGTCGTCCATACTTCGATTCGGTGCTTCACGCTGTAAGGTGCCATTTCCGCTCCACATATTGGCACTGCCGTCCGAATCAAGATGCCAGGCCTGCATCTCCATTTGGGGCGGCCATTCATCCAGGTCGATCCACCGATTTTCTCCCATTAAAAAGACGTTGACAGGTGCTTGCTGGTCATAGCCGTTGTCCATGTCCTTCAGGTAGAAATCCAGACATTGAAACTCATGGGCCATGACAGACAGATTGGCCTCTGGTCCGAAATCCCAATCTCCGTATTTCTGGTGTGCCGGTCCGGGCTGACTGATGGTCTTATGCCCCCACGGCCCGATGAGGAGCCGTTGGCCGGTCCGGGCGGCTTCCGTTGCACCTTGTTTGCGAATGTTACTATAGGCATTGAACTGTCCCCTGGTCAAATGGTCGAACCAACCACCAGCGTGTAAGCCGGGCACGCGGATATGGGCATGCATCTGGTCCTGATCGACATGTGCCCAGTAGGCATCATATTGATCGTGGCTACTCCAATCTTCCAGGCAAGGTGTATCGAAGCCCACCTGTTGCATGAGGGTTTGTAAATTGGGCAGATGATGAAGGTCCTGCCATGAGAAGTGCGCCATAGCCGGTAGATTCCGGCATGAAGCATGCGTGAATGCCCAGCGGATGGTATTAGCCAGAGCAAAACACCCGTCATACCGAATCCAGTCTTGGAAGAAAGAACCCGGTGCGACCGAAGGCAGGATACATTTCAGCGCCTCGTGGCCGCCACTGGCCGCCGGAACCTGGACAATACCAAGGTAGCTGCGTCCCCACAGGCCGATGCGGCCATTACACCACCGCTGGTTGGCGACCCAGTCCAGGGTCGCCTGCCCATCTGATGCCTCGTCCACCAGAGGGTTGAACACCCCATCTGAATCATACTTTCCCCGGCAGTCCTGAATCACGACCGCATAGCCACGGCTTGTGAACAGCGGTCCATCCCGGGTGTGTTTGGCCCGTTGATAGGGGGTACGCATTAAGATCGTCGGGAAAGGTCCGGGGCCATCAGGCGTGTACACATCCGTCGCCAGATGAATGCGGTCTTCCATTGGAACCAGTTGATGAATATACGTTTGCATTGAGGTAAGCTTCCTATGGGCTTTTTTGTCCAGCATTGACGCCGAGACCGCAGCGGTAGGCTTCTAAAGAGATCAAATCTGTCGGTTCGACATTGCCGATGTTGACTTCAGGGCCGTACTGATCCACCAGCCGTCGTCTCATGCGGTGGATGCTCTCGTGGGTCACCCCCTCAATCCAGGGACCTGGCAGTTCGAACATGACTTGATCAAGACCAATATGGTGAATGACAGCCTCTACGGCTTCCGTAACAGCCGGATCATCACCGATCAGTTCCGCGGCCTCTAGAAGAATCAGCCGGGCACCAGCATCCATGCACGCCTGGGCATCATCTACCATGGGGACGGTGGTTTGCAGGCCTTCTTTCTGGCCGACTTCACCCAGTACCTTCAGATCAAAAGTTTCGGTGGCTTGACGGATCATGTCCAGTTTCCATAGTAGCGTGACGGTTGCCATGTTATCCGATACCTCCACCCAACGATATCCGACCTCTACAACAGCAGGCAGATATCGCTCCGCCTTGCCTTCTATTTCTGCATATTCCAGATACTGGCCACCGGGAAACGGTTCGACTTGATCTTGACGATACGCTGTAATTTTGTCCCGCAACAGGTCGTCCGGCAGAAGCCGGGTAATACCCACGGCAATTTTGGCCAGGTCAAAAAAGGGCGCTCCGGTCATGAGCAGGTCACTTTGCGCATGCGGCCCAAGGCCCCAATCAGCCACCATGGTCAGGCCGGAGGAGCGAAGTTTCTCAGAGCGGGGACGGCCGTCAAGGCCGTGAAAAGCATGAGGGTCTAATGCGTTCATGGGTTATTTTCCCGATAGGTTTTGATGTCTTTTCGTATGCCGTTTGCATAGCTTGGCTTGTATTTTTCACATTGATCAGCTATTTTTTCCGCCTGTGCCACTTCACCGAGTTCCAGGTGTAGTTTCGCTAATTGAAACATGGCAGCGCCGTAGGTGGGATCGAGTTCGAGTGCCGCTTGATAATCTTTTTTTGCCTGATCAAAATTGTCATTTACCTCTTATTTGATGCCCGCATCCAGGTAAAGCGACGGGGTCGGGTGCTCGGCGATTCTGGCACGAACTTTTTTGATCCCCAGGAAATCATCGAGGTCGGAAGAAGGCCTCTTTACCTGGGTCGTCTCAGACCGATCTGCCAAAAGAGAGGTGGTATCGAGCAGCGCGATAGACGACCCCAATGAATCGAGCGAGCGACCGATTTCATCCAGAGATTTCATAGAGGCCGTTAAGCTTTCCATCTGTTGCCGATTAATATCCTGCATCATGGAATCTCCGGTCGCCTGCATCCATTTGGAAGAAGCGCGGGAGAGTTCATACATCATTTGCTCCCGTTCTTTTCTTTCCTGTTCCTGCAGGTAGTATCTGATGGGCATCATCGTACCGAAACCTATAATGCCCATGATGCCGATGGTACCGTCGGTTCATGGGCCCCTCCTCGAAGACAGGACTTTCAGTCCCCCTTTAGGGGACGGGAAGGCGTTGGATATCCTGATCAGGCAAAAGGGGGTCGAAATGACCTTAGTTTTTTAATTTCATTAGCTGGTTTTCTGCAGGTCGGCGGCGATGCGATCTACTTCGCGCCAGACGCGCAACAGATTTCCACCCCACATCTGTGCAATTTCTTCTTCGGTATAGCCGCGTCGGACCAGTTCCAGCGTGACGTTAAACGTCTCAGCGGCGTTGTTCCAGCCGTCAATACCGCCACCGCCATCGAAATCCGAACTGATCCCCACATGGTCGATACCGATCAGCTTAACAGCGTAATCGATATGGTCCACAAAATCTTTGACGTTGGCTCGCGGCCATTCTTTGTTGATGGTCGCCATGCCTTCGTCATAGGCCGCACGTTGTTCATCTGTCATATCCCGGAACGCCTGAAAACCGGTGATGCCAAAAGCCTGTCGCAGGGAGTCGGTCGCTGCACTCTTTGCTTCAGATACCTTTTTAACATAGGGATTGAAGGCTACGGTCTGCATGACGCCACCGTTGGCTTTCAGGGCGATCAACTGTTCATCATCCATATTACGCGGGTGGTCACACAAGGCGGCTACGCTCGAATGGGATGCGATCAACGGGGCTTTGGAATACCTTATCGCATCCAAACTGGCCTGCTTCGAGATGTGGGATACATCGACCATAATACCCAGCCGGTTCATCTCAGCAATGACCTCCTGCCCGAATTCGCTGACACCATTATGCTCCGCTTCGCCATCACCCAGCCGGTCACGCGGGGTAGATGAATCTGCAATATCGTTATGGCCGCCATGGGCCAGGGTGATGTAGCGGGCGCCCAGTTCGTGATATTTTTTGAGTAAGGAGATATCCTTACCGATGACATAGCCGTTCTCAATGCCGATACAGGCCACTAACTTGCCGCTGTTATGGATGCGCAGAACGTCGTCCGGAGAATGGGCCAGCTCGATCCGGTCCGGATACATCTCTTTGGTCATGCGATGGATGGCTTCGAATTTCGTCATCGCATCGGCTTTGGCCTTCTCATAGTTATCCGCTGTTCTCTCTGTCTGTCCCACATACACGATAAAGAAGCCGGCATCCAGACCGCCCTCTTTCATCTTGGGGAGGTCAACCTGCCGGTTGCCGCGCTCACCAGGATCCGCTGCCTCGGTCGCGAAATTAAACGGGATGTCGTCGTGGGTATCGATTGTCAAGACCCGGTCATGAATGTCGCGGGCCTTGGCGATCAACTCATCTTCTGACATCGTTGGATCTTCGGGTGGGGCTCCGCATGCTGTGATCAGGCTAAACGCTATCGTCAGAATACATAACTTGGTCATAAGTTGGGCCATTGGGGGCCTCCTTGGAGACTTGAACCGAAAATGTTAAATAGATATGGGGTCACTAAACAAAACACAGCCTGCCGTGCCTTGTTTAGTGACGTGTTTGTAACGTCGGTACCTAATATAATACCGAATTATTGAGATACTAATCAAAAAGAAATTAAAGTGGAAACCCAGCATATAATATGGTTTACACCAAAACAATGATAACCTGGTTCTTTTCTTTTATATCATGGGGGTATTTTAAAGGCAGAAGGCTGGGTTGTCCGAAATCCGATCCTGGCCGCCGCACAATTGATCCTTGCTCGGAAACGGGATTTAAAAGTTGGATCAAGCTTCGCCAGGCTTTGATGGATATACGGCAGAATGGTTCCGATACGCATCTCATCCGTTCCGATATCCTTCTACAAAAAAAGCGGGTTGCTCCAGGCTTTCTTGCCATCGGCCCGGTGTAGTTCGACACGGATGTAGTGATGTTCACGGTGGGGGAGGGTCCATTCGAGTTCAGTGACCGTGCCATTGGCTCCGTGTGCCGTTTTTATCGGACCCTGTTCCGAAAGAACGGCGATGCCTTGTACTGGTTCCGTTCGGATAAAAAGACGGTCGCCGTCACATTCGAAATGTTCGAACATAGGGCCCATAGTGGCGTAAAAGCGACCTTCTTTAAGCGCCTGAACAACGGCCGCTTCATTTCTATCGGAGTAGACTTCTACCCAACCCAGGCCACGATCCCAGATGGCATGGCTGTCGTCCGTCGCAAGTCCCCACACCCGGCGACCGCGTCGAAGCAGCTCATCCCAGTGCGTTACCGCGTATTCGGAGCCGTGGCCGATACAACCGGCATTGACGATCTCTATCGAGTGATATCGTTCCAGTTCCAGCAGGCGTTCCACGGACATACCGGACCAGGTAGGGTGATTCAGGGTGGAAAATCCGCCCTGTTCGTTGACCCAGTCAATAACCTCCTGAGACCGTGTGCAGGATCGGTCTCCCTTATCTACAGGCGAGTCGGCATGGACACCGGTGGCCAGAATATGTTCGCGATGCGAAAGCGATGGTTCGTTGCTGCTGAGGACCAGCACTTTCTTTGTAGAGGCGTGGTCGTTATCCCGCCACTGATTGTGGTCGGTGATGGCCACCACGTCGTAATCAAGCGCTTCATAGGCGGCGACCACCTCTTCAAGGCTGAATGCACCGTCAGAGAAGGTGGTGTGGGTGTGCAGGTTGGTTTTAAGCGATGGACCGGTCAGGCAGATAGGTTGCATGGGGGTATATTCCAATTTTGGTATGTAGGGGGCAAAGTTTTGCCCCTACATACGTGGGTAGATTACTTCAATAACGTCATACGTTTGGTATCCGAATAACCCGTACTGCTGGTTACACGATACAGGTAAATCCCGCTGGCGACACCGCTTTGTCTGGTATTGCGTCCATTCCAGGTGAGGGTGTAGCGTCCTGGCTGACGGACCTCATCTAACAGACGGATAACCTCCTGACCAAGCAGATTGTATACCGTTAGCGTTATATGGGCAGCTTGCGGGACCTCGTACGAAATCGTGGTACCCGGATTGAACGGGTTTGGCCGGTTATTACTCAGAGCGAACGACGTGGGCAAGGCCTTCACCTGAACGCTTTCTGTACCAATGTGAGAGGTAATCAACCCGGCCTGGCTATCAGCCAGAATGACCTCGGTCAAGGTCACTGTGGGCAAGCTCTGTTCGTTGGCCAACGTTACCGGAATCAAGACCACCGCACCCGTACCCGCAGAAAGCTGCTGCCCATCGGTGCTGTACGCGAGGGGGCGCAGGGTACCGTCTATCGTCTGGTGCTGCAAGGTCACCGTTCCGCATGGCCGGTCAGGCGTGGCGTTCCGATGGTGATCTGGGCCGCGTTGAATGTGGTCGTCGCCTGGAAAGCGGCTACAGCACCATCGGCATCAATCGATACCGGCAGGACTATTTGGCCATCGTCCAGGCTTTGGAGGGCACTGAGTCCGATTACGACAGGCTCAACCGGCGCGGCTGCTGCAACAGTCTTGACCGTGGGCTGGTTATTATCCAGGAAGGATCGGACCATGAAGACTATATCGAGTACGTTCAGGTTCCCATCCTCATTGGCATCGGCCAGGAAAAAGGCGAAAGGATCATTCGGTGTGGGAATCACGCCCAACACAAACTGAACGGCCTTCACGATGTCTATAATGTTGACCTGACCATCCCCGGCGCTCAGGGTACCCCCAGCGAGATCCCCCGGTTTGCCTATTTGCAGAAAACCAGATTGGAGTTGATGGGCAATCGGCTGGCTGTTCGGGGCCGACAGAACCACATTTTCGATATTCAAATCGATGATCAGGTGGTGCGGCGCATTCTCGTCAATCGCATAGACCAGGTCCAGTAGAGGAATCTGGTCATCCGGATTAAGCGAGTCGCCGCCGCTGTGGAAGAGCAGAACGGTTGTTTTTTTATCCTGGTCCGGACTGCCCGACGATATGGTAAATCCAGTAGATTGGAGATTATTGATTACACTGATCAACATGGCATGGGATGAAGGACCGCCCCCACCATTCCGGCCTACCGGTTGCACCGTAAACTGAAGCCCGGATATGGGCACCGGCGTATCCAGCGTCACTGCTGCGATGGCCGGTCCCCCTGGCCCGGAAAAGGTTTCAGCAAAGCGCAATCTGGCTCGGATGGTGGTTGTGGCACAAAAGTTAACAATAAAGGTGTTAGCTTCCGTTCCGTCTGTCCGGCGGGAATTGTTATCGTACCGTCCACCGCCGTATAATCCGTTCCGGCAACCGCGGTGCCGTCGGCGGTATTGACATCAACCGAAACCTGGCCTGTAGCGGCCTGATCAAGAGAGATGGTCAAGACAACTTCTATCGTTTCTCCATTATCGGTTTCCGTCATGGTCACATCATTGACCCTGAGTACGGGGCCGGAGGGTGCCGTCACATCCTGGTTAGTACGGGCGTAAAGGATCGTACTGCCGTTGTCGGCGAAGGCTACATGCGCCTTGCTGCCTGATTCTACTGAAATAGCGGACAGGTTATAATTACCGATAGGATCAGTCGGATTGACTTCCACATGCGCCAGGAATGAGCCGGGCGTCACATTGTTGGTATAATAAATATGACGGGTGCCTGCTGAATTACGGGCTGAAAAGGCGACATGGAAAGCCCCATCGCTATCGAGGGCAATAGACGGATTAAGGTGGGCTGCAGTGGTTGAAGAGGGATCCTGGGAACCTGCGTCAATGGCTAATTGAGACAAGTCTGTCCGGGTGGAAAAGTTTACACGCTCGAAATAAATCTTATCTTCGTTATCTGCGACGGCTTCCTGATAAACAACGCTCAAGGAGGCATCTGCACGGACGGCCATGGCATAATTATTAATGGCCGCTTCTCCGCCGCCTGCCGGATCGGCCTGAATCAGGGCTTCGTTGTTGAATCCGGCGGCTTGTACATCGTCAGCCATGTACAGATTGCCGTTACGCATATAGGTGATCACCAGGTCACCACTGGATGAAGTTCCTACGTGCGGCCTCAGGCCGGTATTATCCGTCGTGACATCGATCGGACTGCCGTCATGTGAAAAAAACCCTGAAGCATCCAGAGAAAACTTTTGAACTTCTATGCCGCCTGTTCCCCGGTATATGATACCGCCCACACCGCTTTTATCCGTATTGCCGTCACCGGTGGCATGGAAGGCCACGGAAGGGAATGCAAAGGACGCATTCAGTCCATCGGTTACCGTGCCGGAACCGATGCCGCCGGGGGATTGCAATTGCGTGGCCAAGGCGATATTATTTCGATATTTAAGTGTGCCGGCTGCCATATAGACGGCATGTACTTTATCGTTCTCATCACGGTATAAGTTACCCAGGATGACCAGGTCCGATCCCTCGCTGATGCTCTGTACCGACTGGCCCCCTGTGGCGTTTTCCAGATCGTAAACAAACTTCAATTCAGCAATTGCGTCGTTATCTCGATAGAAGCCGACTGCGACGTATCCGCCTGAGCCGTCCGGGACCGCAGCGATATGGCGGCTTCCCGAGATATGATCATTGGTGGTCGAATCTGCGTTGACCGGATTGATAAAGGTAATCTGAGCAGAGGCGACCGAGGTAAGTCCCAGTACGATGAGGACCATCGCCATGCTGAGTCTAAATAAACGGAAGTTTGAGTACATGTTTATTCTCCACTGGAAGATATCAGAGCGCTGGATTTAATAAAGATCTGGCGTGATGAAAAGAGATAAGACTGCATGGTATGGTTTTATCGTTCAATATTAAAGAATAAAGATAAAACATTGGTGTGTTAATGTATGTGACCACCGTCAAACAAACCGAAAACAATGATTGAGAGAGGTTGCCACGTTTTTATGCCATGTTTCAGATATTTAAATATAGAGCGTATGATTGTCAACGCGAGTTTCTGTCATGCGATATGCCCAAGGGAGAAATATCATGCATCTTGTGGGGACTGACCATGTTCAGCTTGCCATGCCCCTGGGAGATGAGGGGCGCGCCCGACAGTTTTATGGTAAATCCTCGGTTTGAAAGAGGTAGAGAAACCACCGGTACTTGCTGCGAGCGGTGGATGCTGGTTTCAGGCACCGGGGGTGATTATTCATCTGAGCATCCAGGCGGACTTTGTACCGGCCCGAAAAGCGCATCCGGTGTTTTTGGTGAAGGCCCTTCATGCCTTTGAACAACATTTAATCGCCGCCGATATCGCGTTCACGGTGGATTAGGCTGTGGCTGGATTACATAGCATATACGTCCATGATCCTTTCGGGAACCGGTTGGAATTTATCTATAATGGGCATGGTTTTTCGCAATAATAAGGCTGAATTCTATCATCACCCCTTCGTCCTTGCCCCTGGGGAACTTCCCTTTGACTTGATCCGTTAATATCATAGATTGGTTTTGTGATGGTGGTTATGGTAGTAGAGACGCAATTTATTGCGTCTCTACGGTGACGTTTGGTATGGATAACGGGAAATGGTTATGGCTTCTCAATCATGGGTACGCCGTCGGTGGCGTTATTTGATTATCCTGCCGCTGGTTTGGGTGTTGGCCAGTGGGTTGGTGTGGCGCGGGTATGGCTGGTGGAACGATCAAGAGGGCAATCGACTGTCTGGCGAGATCAGTCCCTACCTGCTTCTTCATGCACACAATCCAGTGGACTGGTACCCCTGGGGCCCGGAAGCGATCAATCGCGCCCAGCGGGAGCAGAAGCCGATTTTTCTCTCGATCGGCTATTCCACCTGCTACTGGTGCCATGTCATGGAACGTAAGGTGTTCTCAAATCCGGAAATCGCGGCCATAATGAATGAACATTTCATCAATATCAAGGTGGACCGGGAGGAACGGCCGGATCTGGATGAGGTCTATATGACTGCGACGCAGTTAATGACGCAGGGTGGTGGATGGCCCAACTCCGTATTCCTGACGCCCGACCTGGAACCGTTTTATGCGGGCACCTATTTTCCACCCGAAGACCTACCGGGTCGACCGGGCTTTCCAAATATCCTGAATGCTATGAACACCGCCTGGCAGGATCGGCGGGAATATGTGACGAGCCATGCGGGCAAGGTCGCCCAGGCGATTCAGGCAATTCAGCGGGATTTTTTCGTACCAGTCGATTCAATCGCGGCTGATGAACATCTTGTTGATCGGACGTTTGCGCGACTGAATACACGCTATGATGCTCAGAACGGCGGGTTCGGCGGTGCACCCAAGTTTCCACCGGCTATGCGCCTTGAGCTGCTGTTAGCCGAATACCGCCGTACCGGCGATGATCAGCATTTGGCGATGGTCACGCAGACCCTGGATGTCATGATGCATAGTGGCATGTATGACCACATTGGCGGCGGGTTTCACCGGTACGCCACCGATTCTAAATGGCGTATTCCCCACTTTGAAAAGATGCTGTATAATCAGGCGGATCTGGCGCGGGTGTATCTGCTGGCCTACGATGTGACAGATAAGGTGGCCTACCAACTGGTCGCAGAAGATATCCTGGCGTATGTTTCGCGGGAAATGATCGGAAATGATGGGGCTTTTTATTCGGCGATGGATTCGGAAACGGATGCGATAGAGGGTCAATATTACCTCTGGACGGAAGAGGCCATACGCGAAACGCTGGCTGATGAAGCGGATCTTTTTTTTCAGATGTATACGCTGGCCCCCATGCCTGAAGGCGAAGGGGCTGTGATTTATATGAATCGGTCGCTTGAAGAGACGGCAAGCCATACGGGCTTATCGGTTGATCAGCTTCGGCAGCATAGGCAGACGATGAGCGCGGCGCTTCTATCTGTACGTGCGGGCCGTAAAAAACCGTTGGTGGATACAAAAGTATTGGCCGCCTGGAACGGCCACATGATTGACACATTTGCCTATGCCGCATTGGTGACCGGGAAGGCAGCCTACCAGGATATAGCCACCCGAGCCATGGATTTTATCCTGACGCATATGCGGGATTCGGAAGGGCAGTTACGCCGCGTGTACCGGGATGGGCAAACAAAACAGGATGGTTTCCAGGAGGATTATGCCTATCTGGTCCGCGCGTTAACCCGACTCTATGAGGCGACAGATGATCGGCGTTGGCTAACTGAAGCCCAAACGTTGACGGACCTCATGTTGAAGACGTTCTGGGATGAGACGCATGGCGGATTTTATTTTACGGATGGGCGTGAGGCGCTAATCGTGCGTACGAAAAATCCCTATGATGGGGCTCGCCCATCAGGGAATGCCATGGCTGCCCATGCATTACTTGAACTGTCTCGCCATACAGAGCAGCCCCTATATAGAACGCGGGCCGGACAATTGTTCAAGAGTTTCGCCGGACAGATGAAGGAGAATTCTGGCCGTTTCCCCTATATGATCTCGGCCGTGCATGCCTACCTCTATGGCCACAACACCTCAACCGGTCGGCTTCCGACAGAGTTTCAGCTGGCCGATTTGGAAAATTCGATGGATGTATTCCGTACCCAATCACCGAACATGGGTGCTTTGAATGGGGATACAAAAAAGATCAAAGCTTCTCTCTCAATGACCTCTGCGCAGGGGGTGATCAACGCGACGATCACCGTCCGGATAGATGCCGGTTGGCATCTTAATGCGCACCCGGCTTCGATGCAGGATCTTATTCCGACCTCAATCACCTTTAATGCCGATGTACCGATTGAGGTCCTTAAGGTGACCTACCCCGAAGGAGAAGAGGTCCGATTTGCATTTGCCGACCAGCCTCTGCGTGTTTACGAAGGAGAAATTGTTATTCGGGCACAAATCCAGGTCAAGTCGGAGAAGATACCGGCGCAAGCGCAAATTCATGCCGTGGTCTCTCATCAGGCCTGTAGCGATGAGGTCTGTCTTGCCCCCGATGAAGTTATTATGTCCGCCCCGTTACCCCTGCCGGGTTCTGAGTTCTGAGTTGGAAGGCACGTGGATTCTGCATTCACATGATTAGTCTGGCATGCCTCCATAAGCGGGTATAGAAGTGTAGGTGAGTCAATATCAGGTAATTTACCCCTTTCTATTCCAAACGACCGATGTCTTCTTTAACCCATTTATCTGGTCCACGTTTGCACGCGACGATGGGTCGCCATCTTCGCGCGCCGAACATGACCACGGTAGAATCTTATTTGGCCTGGTGTCGTCAGAATGGGTTTGGCTTACGGATCAGCAAGACCCTGCCACAACGTCAGGAAGAGATCAAAACTTCCCAAAGAGTTAAGGCTAAAAAGCAGACCCAAGAAAATTTAGATGAGCATATAGAGGCCCTTGAGTTGACTACTGTGGATACGTATCAGTCCTGGTGCCTTGCCCATCGTTTCGGGGATGGGTTGCATAAGAGCCGTACGCCGAGACAACAGGAACTGCGTCACGCGGCCAAGATGAAAGTCCAGACCCGTTCTTCCAGGGCTGCTGTCTATCAGCATAAGCGGCGCAGGAAGGAGACCATGGCACTGATTGAAGCCGGACAAATCGATGAGTTGGAACTCACGAGCCCGGTCCTGCTCCGGGTCCATTTTCTGTGTCAGCAGGTTATCATGGACCCGGTGGTGAAAGATGCCTTTTTGAAACTGCTGATTCATACAGAGAAGCACGGTGGTCTGTTTCATATTAAACCGGTTATTTCTCAATACGGCCATCAGGCTGAGAATACTTTCGTGGATGCCCTTGCGGCCCTGGCCCATTGGCATCCTCTCTGGGTCAGAGACGTGGAAGCGTGGCAACCGTCCAGCCACAACGACCTACGGCAATTCGGTTCGCTTGCTCGCCATTTATTGGCCCACTACGATCTCCCCGTCTGCATGGATACCGCCTGGTTCCGTGGCATGGAAAATGAAGCGCAGCCACAGCAGGAATGGTTCATCCATATCGGTCTTGGGCAGAATATTCGGAAGGCGGCCGTGCCCTTTAGATACTCTAAACAGATGGCCCATGTATTATTAACCATGTCCCCGAAAATCACACCATAGAGGCCGCCCTACGCTGGGCTCAGGTCATTGGTTTGGGCGGTGATGAACACCTGGCAGATGCGGTGATCGACTCCCGGCTCGTTGATCAGTTTCATGTTGAGCCCTTCTGGGAAACCGTGCTGCTCTTTTTCATTAATAATTCGATGCTCGACCCCGTTCATGTTGGGCCAATTTTAGATTATATTTGTCACCAACGCTACGTGCCTCAGGAGCAGATCAATCCCGATGGTACCATTGAATATCTTGACCCCCAGGAACCAAATTCCACGATGAAAGGCCGGACGCCGGATTCCATATTGAGGCGGCTTGACACCTGGCATAGAGGCCTTTCAAAATCGGTTCGGAAAGATCTGAAGCGGTGGCCGTCATCGGGTTTCAAAGGCTTTGCTACCGTCGATGAAGATATGCAGGCCGGTGAGATGCGGAGCTGGACCATAGAAGAAATTCTCAATATACCGGATCTGATAGATGAAGGTAGAGCCATGCATCATTGTGTAGCGACCTATAAAAGTTCCTGCATAAATGGACACAAATCTATCTGGGCGATGAAAGTGGAGTATCTCAGTTCGAAAATGACGCGGCGCGTCATGACCATTGAATTAGTAAACCGAAATCGGTCTGTATGTCAAGTCCGTGGCCGCAATAACAGTCGGCCGAGAGATACCTTAAGCGGGCGGGCACATAATGGGTGGGATATTCTTGAGATGTGGGCCGACCAGGAAGGGTTAGGGTTGCCCACCAGCAGGTCGCATGCGATGCGAAGATTGTAGAGACGTCCTCCCCGCTTAAAGGACAAAAAAAGGGCGACGGCATGTGGGGGAAACGCATAGGGAGCGTAGGTCATGCCGTCGCCAAACTGTTTGGATATGATTCCTGCGAGGAGGCAGATCCCATATCCACTTACTAAGATAATCTTTTCATTCCTGATTGTCTGTGAGCACCATCACATTGGGCAACTTTTTTATATAGATTGCTTGGTTTTTCGAAGCCCGGTCTGCATATAGTTTCGATATCGCAGGGCACACCGTCCTGGTGTCGGCAAGGTCATTTACCTGGTGTCCGCAAATTAGGAAGGCCGCGTTAATCGGTACGAAAATACACCACTTGTAACAGATTGTCCTGTGTGGTTTTTATCCGTCCATGTAATGATATAGCGTTCCTCAGATTCAACTTGCTCCACAAGACGTATCGCTACGTACTGTCCAAAAATATTATTTATTTCAAGTGTGATATAGCCGCAGCCACCACATCTTCAATTTCAGAACCATCAAGATTTGCTTGCCTGATTACGGCCCAGAAGGTAGATCCAGGATTTGTCTTATAATAAAAGCGGAGGGATATTTTATCTGGCAGTTATGGGCTTACTTTTCCTAGTACCCCGGTCTGTATTTCAATCCCGGCGCGCAGGATTTCCGCTACACTCCAGGCCTGTGCGATACAGCCCCGCGGTGTATGAGGTGGTTCGCCGTCAAATATTTCTGAAATCGTGCCCAGCCCGGCTTCATCCAGATGTGGCCATACCATATCCAGCACACGGGCTGCCTGGATTATTCCGGTCTCACGCCGAACGCGGATAAGGGCGTTCATATACGGGCCTAGAAGCCAGCTCCACACCGTGCCCTGGTGATAGGCTTGGTCACGTGCATGGGGGGGGCCAACGTACCGCGGGCAATACGCCGGATCTTCAGGCGATAGACTTCGCAGGCCCATCGGCGTATATAAATGGGCTTCGACCACGTTCAACACCTGTTCTGCCTGTGATAATTTTAATAGAGGAATCGGCAAACTGATTGCGAAAACCTGATTAGGTCGTATGGATCCATCCTTGCCGTCATCCTGGATCACATCGAAAAGACACCCTTTGTCTGCATTCCAGAAGAGACGTCGGAACCGGGCTTTCACCTGATCTGCCTGTCGATTATAATGCCTCGCGTCATAGGTGTCCCCACACCGGGCCGCCAGTTCGGCGGTGATGGCCAGGGCGTTGTACCAGAGGGCATTCACTTCAACGGCTTTGCCCTGTCTCGGGGTGACAGCCCGGCCGTCGATCCGGGCATCCATCCAGGTGAGTGGTATGCCGGGTTCTCCTGACCGCAATAATCCATCGTGATCCACCCGAATGCCATACCGCGTACCAATTTCGTACCACGCTATAATATCTTTGAGCACTGGAAACAGGCTGTTTTTTACAAAGTCGAGATCGTCGGTGTATTTTAGGTACCTGTACGTCGCGACAAAAAACCAGAGTGCTGCATCTACGCTATTATAGACCGGTTGTTCATCATCAGGAGATTGGCTCGGTAACATACCCTGATCGGTCTGCTCTGCCAAGGCCGTCAGAATTTGGCGGGCATCATGGAATCTTCCGGTGGCCAGACACAAACCAGGCAGGGCAATAATCGTATCTCGACCCCAATCTTTAAACCAGGGGTATCCGGCAATAATCGTTTTACGGTTTGCCCCGCTGTTTACGATAAACTGATCCGCCGCCAGGGCCAGGCTCCTCAGCTCAGGTTGGGTAGGTGGGATATGGGTGAGGTGTGAAGCCCGCCGCTGCTGTTCCCGTTCCATCAGTCCGGAGATATCCCGACCTTCTGGATGTCTTGTCGAAATGATAATATCAATACGATCACCTGCGGAAACCGTTCTCCGAAATGTGCCGTAGGTGAATAAATCTTCATGGAAGTCCAGCCCACGGTTTTTTTCAGCCTGATATTCAAATTGAAAATACCAATCTGGGATGGCCTCGAAGGTCGCCTGCGGTACTACGATCCAGCAGGGCGAAACGGCCTCATAGGGCTGAATTTTTAAAATCCCGTTTTTCCACTGAGCTTCGGGGTTCAGGCTGTCATTTTGTTGGATCAGACTATGAACGTCTCGCGCAGCAACGAACGGCCTCCAGACCAGGGTAAATGGCCTGGGCGCTTCAAGAATTTCATAGATGACCAGGGTGGTATCTTCACCATGAACGGCTGATATGGTTTTTCTTAGGCGAATATTCTGTATCTGATATTCAAATACAGGGAACAAATCCTGGCTGAAGGAGAAAAGATACAGATGCCCCTTCGGGTGGACCTTTCCCGGAAACTGGTTGCAGCCCAACTCAAACCGTTGACCATCGAATACGAGGGTTTCGTCCAATTTCGATAAGAGCACAGTACGTCCCTTATCGGAAGAGGCTGCCACGAGAAGGCCGTGGTGTCGTCTGGTGTTGGCACCAAGCACAGTAGAACTGGCCCAGCCCCCAATCCCATTGGCGTCCAACCATTCGTATTGAATGGCTTCCTCATATTGGCCTAAAATATCAGTCTGCAGGGTCTGTGACATAGAGTTAACCAGGTGGTGAATAGGTGAGTTGGTGAATTTAATATATGAGGGTCCTTTTTATTATGCAAGTCGTGGTGTTATTTTGGGCAATAAAAAAGCCCATCACGAAAATCATGATAGGCTTTAAAACGATTATTATTTGGATCATGCACAGGCGGATATAATGCCCTGCAGCTCGGCGATGGGACGGAGTGTTTTTTTCAACTGTCGTCGACCACGGTGAAGACGAGATCTTACCGTCCCTACCGGGCAATCTACAATGTTCGCAATTTCCTGATAGGAGAGATCATCAATAAAATATAGGGTGGCCACAACCCGGTATTCTTCCGGCAGGGCATGAATAGCTTCATGTACATGTTCAACATCCATCCTTTCCGTCACATTGGTAACCGGACTTGACGAATGGCTCGTGTCGGTATGAAAATACGTATTGAGATATACCTCAACATCTTCATTGATTAGATGCTCCCGTCGTCGCTTGCGGTTCCATTCCAGAAATAAGTTGGTAATAATACGGTAGAACCACGCTCTGAAATTTGTACCTTCCTGAAAGGTGTGAAAAGATCGAAACGCCCGTAAGGCACTTTCCTGCAAGAGATCGGAGGCATCATCCCCATTTCCTGCTAGGTTCAATGCTATTCGGTAAGCCCCATCAAGGTGTGGATTCAATTGCATTTCGAATCGTTTTTGTGCCATCGTGATCATGTCGTTCTCCTCCGATAATATGTTGAACTAATATTATTTTCAGTGTTGTCGGTTAATCTCTATGCCTTATCTTATTGCTAATATCGTGCCAACGAAGGGGTGTTTTGTATAAGGCATTGTAAAAAAGAAACTTATATGGAATTGAGAAGAAGGAATTTCCATGCAAAGTGTCATTATTACAACGATGTGTTAATATAATGACACCTCGTTGGCGATATTTCATATGTTTTGATTGGCCGCCTGGCGAAACCGAGAACCAATTCGTGGTCCATACGTGTCCGAAGGGCATCTTCCATCCTTATCATATAGCCGCCCACCTTCCTTGAGATAATTTTACGATTTTCAGGCGTATTACATCTTGAAACTTGCTGGGAAGGTAATCATATCAGGTCAGTGCATGGTGTCCATATATTGACACCATGTATGAAGGCCAGCAATAATCGTTGTGTGCGTAGGGTCACGCTCTATATTTTATGGCATATTAAAAGTTCATTAATAATGTATATTAGGTAGTAGGTGTTATATAAGTAGGATGACGAGGTTAAAGGGCGGCTCCCCATAATGTGGGGTTGTTCTCGCGAGACGACACAAGTGGGTTGGAGGTGAGAAGGCCTATGATGCTCTCAATCATAATGCCGGTATATAACGAAAAAGCGACGATTACCAAGATTGTAGATTATGTATTGTCGGTTGAATTGCCTTTGGATCGTGAGCTGATCATCGTAGATGATTGTTCTACGGATGGCACCCGGGATATCCTGACTACTTTAGAGCAAAAGCAGTATAGTTCACCCGTCCGCATTATTTACCATGACCGGAATCAAGGGAAAGGCGCGGCTATTCGGACGGGGGTGGAACATATCCAGGGTGAAATCATGGTCATCCAGGATGCAGACCTTGAGTATGATCCGGCTGAGTTTAATGATCTGTTGGAGCCCATATTATCAGGAAAAGCAGATGCGGTATACGGGTCCCGTTTCATGGGTGGCCGGTCGCATCGGGTGTTATATTTCTGGCATAGTGTCGGCAACAATTTCCTGACTTTGCTGTCGAATATTTTTACAAATCTTAATCTGACCGATATGGAAACCTGCTATAAAATGGTGCGGACAGAGTGTATCAGACAAATTCATATACAGCAGAATCGATTTGGTTTCGAGCCTGAATTAACCGCGAAGTTGTCTCAGATAGAAAATATACGCATCTATGAGGTTGGGATATCGTATAATGGCCGAAGCTATCAGGAAGGAAAAAAAATTGGCTGGAAAGATGGGATGAATGCGATCTGGTGTATTTTAAAATATGGCCGATTGTTTTAGAACAGGGTAAAATGGATATCGAATATATCACCTTTCTTCTGGCATTTACAAGCTATATCGGGCTGGCTGTTAATGCGATTCTTATTTCAACACCGCCTTGCTGAGTATTGTGGTTTCAACAGTCGTGAGTAGCGTCTGGTCAGAGAGATTGGTCCTTTTCTCCTTTCTGGTGGTTACGATGGGCGCTACCGGTGCCGTATTTCGTTATGAGGTGGTTTCGATGTATCGCTATCCGGTTATGCTGATCGGCCTAGTTGGTGTCTGCGTGTTGATAAAATACGGTCATTCGATGCGTCAGGTACGGAAATCAGCAAGTGAACGCTTTAATGGAGTAATTTGATGAAGCGCACATATCCGAATGTTTTACTCATCGTTTCAGAAGACAATGGACCCCATTTAGGTTGTTATGGCGATCCATATGTGGCCACACCACACCTTGATCAATTGGCGACTGAAGGCGTACGATTTACACAAGCGTATACCACCCAGGCGGTATGCAGCCCCGGTAGAGCGAGCATCCTGACAGGATTATATCCTCATCAGAACGGGCAAATCGGCCTGGCTACGCATAAATATGAAATGTATGCCGCCTTTCCCAATATCCCCGGCTTATTAAAGGAAGCAGGTTATCGCACGGGCATCATCGGCAAGTTGCATGTTAATCCTGAATCAGCATTCCCTTTCGATTATTGGTGGAATGACCGGGATTATATCAGTTTTGAGAACCGGGATGTGCATCAGATAGCGGAGAGAGCCGCAGGCTTTATGAATGAGGAGGATAAACCATTCTTTCTTATGGTGAATTACCCGGATGCCCATTTGCCCTTTCATCGACAGCAGTTTGGCCTTCCGGAGACGCCCTACGAAGCGGATGATGTAGCGCCACCTCCTTTTGTAGGTATCGATACCCCGCGTCTCAGGGCCCACACAGCAGATTATTATAATTGTATGAGCCGGCTGGATACCGGGGTCGGCTTATTGCTGGATGCGCTGCACCGAGCCGGTAAGGCAGAGGATACGCTGGTCATTTTCACGACAGATCACGGCGCCCAGCTTTCTCGAGGCAAGACTTCTATTTACGAAGCCGGGCTACGTGTGCCTTATATATTACGATGGCCTGGCCGTGTCCAGGCCGGGCTGGTGCGGGATGAATTGTTGTCACACATAGATATTTTACCGACCATAATGGAAGCGACTGGGTTAACCTGCCCGAAAACAGCGCCAGGGCAGTCTGTCCTGCCAATAGCTCGTGGCGACGCCCCACCCTGGCGTACCTATTTATTCGCCGAATGGGGCAGCGGGGGACCCACCATCTATTTCCCACAGCGGTCCGTACGGGACCGTCAGTATAAATTAATTATTAACCTGCTTCAGGACCGTGCCAGCCCGTCCAGTGGCTATTCCGGGCCTGACCAACACTGGGTGCCAGGGGCTACTCTGGAAGAAATATCCGGTGCGGATGCGTCCATCCAACAGGCCTATGCGCGTTATGCAAATCCACCCGTAGAGGAACTGTACGATCTGGAAAATGATCCCTGGGAGTTCAACAATCTTGCCGACCGCCCTGAGTTTGAAGCCATACAGGATCGCCTGAAAGCCCGTTTACAGGCATGGCAGGTTGAGACGCATGATGCCATACAGGACCCCGCCTGCCTGGCTCGTTTGACAGCAGAACATGATAGGATTGTCGAGACATATTATCAGGAGGGCCCTTGGGGGACGTCACGGGATTATAAGTGGACGTATAGCGATTATTTGTATTAGTGAATGGTGAATGGTAATTGAAAGGCAACATCCCTCAGAAACACAACATGTTACGTCTTAGCCAGAGTCGATTAATCACCAATCACCAATCACCATTCATCAATTGACCTTTTCTGGAGAACCACCATGCGCGCTGAAGAACAGAAAGCCTTTTTCGAAGACCAGGGTTATCTGATCGTTGAGCATGTCCTGTCAGATAGAGAGCTGTCGGTTTGCCGTGAGGAGATTGATTGTTTACACCAGGTGGCTGCAGATCTTGAAGCCAAAGGAGATCCAGCATACGGGCATTTCCAAAGAGAACCCTATGCCAATCAGGCCAATAGAAATGACGGTCTGCCGGTCCTTCGTAAAATTGAGAACACCCGCAATTTTTCAGATGTGTTTCGAAAACTGGCGGCGCACCCTAAGTTGGTGCAAGCCGTACATCGCCTTGTTGGGCCTGATCTTCTTTTATTTCGAAGCACCCTGATGTTGAAGCCTGCCTTTCATGGTTCCGTACATGGCCTGCATCAGGATTCCGCCTACTGGCCGATGGAGCCGCCAACGCTGGTCACTGTCAGTATCGCCTTAACCGATGCTACGGCAGAAAATGGGTGTTTTAAGGTCATACCCGGCAGCCACCATTGGGGCATGCAAGAATGGGGAGGAATCGCCCGAGAGCAGGGGGCGGATCTGACAGATCGTAAGGATATAAGTCAGGACGGTCAGATAGACGTCCCGCTATCGGCTGGAAGTGCGCTGTGTTTCCACAGTCTCATGGTCCACGGTTCCGGTCCGAACAGGTCGCCGCACCCGAGACATACGGCGCTATTTGCGTATTTCTCGCCAAAGGTGCGGTATGTGCCCGGCGAAGGTCAGGCCAGAGAGAAGACGTTTCCAGTCATCACCGGCCTTGATGGACGGGAAGAGTTAACTCTGGTAGCCGAAGAATGAGTGGCGCTATCAGCGTCTAAAGCCCGCTCTAATACCTTACTTGCAAAGACACTACACAAGTCACGACGTAAAAAATCCACCTCGCTGTGCACACCTTACCGTTGGGCGATTTAATCCGAAACCGTCCCCCTAATCCCCGGTATTGAACTCGGAATCGTAATCAGGGTCTTCATAGGCACGTTGAGTACCAAATTTCTTCTTCAACTCGGGCTGATATTTTGCCAGGCCCTCCCAACTATATTCACAGCCAGGCCGTTCTTCAATCGTGATAAAATAGCCGCCTCCCGTCTGTTGAACGGAGGTTACAGTGGCCAGACCGCCGATGAAATCGTCCCTTCCGTGACTTGTGTAGACCACGGTATCAACATAAACTTGATCGCCGACATTGGGGGGTTTGGGGTTTCTAAAGGCCATAAAAGTTGTGTGATGGGTGGAGTAAAGGGGATCAGTAAGACATGCGGTGTGATAAAATAACTACACCGTGGTAATTTGCCAGTAACAGTGAATGTTGAAAGCGGCCAAAAACGATGGATAGGGTGTAGATTGGCGTTGTCATCCATGCCAGGTTGATACGGGACTCTCCCTCCCCCCTGCTTTTCTCACGCCATCTTCCTATACCCGTCCGGCAATGCCTTACCGGACACAAGCGCGCTTTTAAGCTTACGGGTATGCTGGCAGGCCCCGCGATATTCGAAGCCGGGGCAGTCACAGGTCAGGTCGGCCCCAACGACCGTGATGGTGTACAACTTACCCGGTTTGGAAGAACTCTCAACCCGATATCCTGTACTTTCAGGGCCAGAAAGGACGCGAGCCAGGGTGCGTATGGCTTCCTCCGAATATGGCAGATCCAGTTCGGCCGACTTTACCTCCTCTGTCACGACATGCTCACGCAGGTAAGCGGCTCCCGCTTCTCGAATGAGCGCCGTCATTTTTGTTTCATCACCGGACAGATCTTGAGGCGTAATAGACAAGCTTTGCATCATGCGTTTTAATTCGCTGATGACATCGTATCGCATTTCGGTGCCCAGGGCTTTGCCCTCGATCAAATCATCAATCAATGACGCTTTAGATTCCAGAATGGCACGGACAAACTCGTCGATTGAATCTCTAGCGATCATATAGGTCACGTTCACTGTTTGGGTCTGGCCGATCCGGTAAGCCCGATCTTCGGCCTGCCAGTGACTGGCTGGCACCCAATCCAGATCATTGAACACCACCTGTCTTGCTGCGGTGAGATTAAGCCCCACACCTGCGACATGAATGTTGGCAATACAGACCCGCACGGTGTCATCCGTTTGAAACCGATCAACAAGACCCTGGCGCTTAGCAACCGGTACGCCGCCGTGGATCTGAATAGCCTGCTCACCGAAATGATCGGCCAGTCGAGCGATAGGTTCGCGGAATGCCGAGAATACCAGAACCTTTTCGCCCTGATCGATAGCCCCTTCCACCAGTTCAATCGTCGGTTTCACTTTCAGATTCGCCAGGGCGGTTCGCGCGGTGGTAATACGCCCTGCCAGCCGGCCCCGGTTGGGTCGGTCTTCCGGATCGGAGGTCTCCAGCACCGAGTCCATTGTTTCCGCTGTTTCCGCCTTGGGCCGATCGCTGACCGCCAGTAACTCTCGTAGCCATTTGTTTAGATTTTCGATGAGCCGTTTCTGGGGCAGATCCAATTCCAGATAGGTGCGAATTTTTGGCGGCAGGTCGAGGACCTCATCTTTGGTCCGTCGCAGCATGATGCCGTGAAGCTGAACCGTCAGTTCTTCGATATGACTGGCACCGGTGGCCACAAGACCGTATTCGTTCGTGTAGGCATCGCAATATCGTTTGGCAAATGTACGGAAACTCTTACCCAACGGATGGTCGATCAACTGGAGGATAGGAAATAGATCACGGGGACGACTCGTCAGTGGGGTGCCCGTCAATGCGTACACGACCGGATCATCAGGGGCTTCTCGAACGAGCATGCTGGCATATCGGCTGCGTTGACTTCTGTAGTTTTTAATAAAATGTGCCTCGTCGAAGATAAGGCCGGTCCAGCCGAAAGACTGCAACCGGTCCAAATGCTTGCCTAAAATATCATAGTTGATAATGACCCAGCCGGTAAAAACAGTGGGGGGCAGATCGGCAGGCCCCACAATCGCTGTTTCGGCCTCAGAAAATACGGCAGCAATTTCCCTGACCCAGTTCAGTTTTACAGATGCAGGGCTTACGACCAGATAGGGGCCCTGGGGTTCGGATTCCGTCAGAGCGATAATAGCCTGGCGAGTTTTGCCCAGGCCCATATCATCTGCGAGTAATGACCGCCGTCGGCCCATCAAAAAGGCGACCCCCTCGACTTGATGAGGGTAAAGTGTCCGGGCGATCCGTTCGGCCCGCGCCAACGCGGTCTCGTCATATTCAGTATGCACCATTACAACCGTTTCAGTTTTCCGTCGGTCCTTAGCGTATCGTATGTCCCTCGGAAGTTTTGGATGGGCAGGGTGTCTTCCTGTATAGTCCGGTTACGTTGCAGGCTGTCCTGGCTCAGAAAACTGCTGGTATCTGCGAATACAACGCCTGTTGAACGGTCGGCCCTTTCGTGATCAATAGAGTTCGATGCGTTAAGCCCCACAAAGGTCAGCGCTAAGACTGCCGCCAGGCCTGATATTACCTGGTATATTGGAACGTGACGGGTTGATCTACCTTCCGGGACCTTTGTGACTCGGTCAGCGTCAAGCGGTTTTGTCACGACGCGATCCTTGATCCGTTGTGGTATATCCGGATCAGGAAAAATATCAAGTAGATCTTTTGATACGGTCTGATGGACAGCGGTCAGCGTACTTAGGAAGGTATTACACGATACACACGTGTTGACGTGTTCATGAATGGTAGCTACTTCTTCGTTGCTAAGGGTTTTATTATCCTGCGGGGCCAGGTTCTCTGATGGGCAGGTTGTATTACACTGCCGGACAAGCAGATTTTCTACTTCCTCACAAGATCGGGCATATGCACGAATCATAATGATAACCTTTCTATGGCATCCGGGCTGAAAGGCCGTAGTTTTTGTGCCGGTTTTTTTAGACCATAAAAAAGACGGGATTTCACTGTGCCTTCAGAGCATGCGGTGATCTCACTGATCTCCCGGATTGAAAAATGTGCTTGATGTCGAAGCAAAAAGACCTGCCGGTGCTCCTCCTTGAGCGTATCCAGGGCTTGATCTAAAGCCCTTAAAAATGCCTGATAATCCATATGTTGCTCAATACACGGTGTGGTGTTCTCTTCCTCTTTTTCATGGAAAGCGTGTATATGATGATCATGCATCTGTCGTATACTTAAACGGCGATATTCGTTTTTACACATATTATGCGCCATCGTATAGATCCAGGTAGAAAATCGAGGACCTGAAAACAGATGGCTCTTCTCGATTACTTTTATAAAAAGATCCTGAAGAAAATCCTGAGCTATGTCTTCCTGGCCACCGAGCATTCGGTAAAAATACGTTAACAGTCGTTGGCTGTACCGGTCATATAACGTATCAAAAGCACGCATATCTCCTTTTTGCAGATCGGCCATCAGCTGTTCATCATATGGAGGTATAACAGAAGACACGATAGGCCTCAATTTCCTTGCCCGATTGAGTCCTTCCAGGCTTGTTATATGCGCTGCCTCGTCACAGATTTCCAATGTATATTGTCCTCCGGCAGGCCCTGGCTTCAGGTGTTTTTTTATACAAAATAATTCATACCCATTCTGATAGGCTGGATCGGCACTTATAAGGTGTGTACCAGGTTATCGTACACTTTAGTAGCGGAACGGTTCAATCAAATGTAAAAAACGGACAGATTACATTTGGAAATCTGTCCGTTTGGTCCGAGAATATGGTTGTTTTACGTTTTGCACTTTGGCTACGTTCCCCGCTGGAAGCCCTTTGGGCCTCTCCTGAATTTCGAAGGTAACTTCATCTCCATCGTTCAGCGTCTTGAAACCTTCAGAGACAATCGCCGAATAATGAACAAATACATCTTCACCATTTCCTCACGTGTGATGAATCCAAACCCCTTGCGTTCGTTAAACCACTTAACTGTACCACGATTCATACTACTATCTCCTGCGTTCGTAAATATATAATCTCCCTTTTAAATCAGGGCTCAATCAAAAAACAAAGACAACATGCGGGTGCCTTCGTCTATGCGGTTACGTATTAGATTTTCAGGGAGAGTAAAGAAGAAATTAAAACGTCGGCCAAATGTTCCGATTGTTGGTAATAGGTCAAGCTATTTCTTTATTAAACCGATAGGGCAGGTGCTTTACGCTTTAAGTTTGGAAAAAAGGCCGGGTATAATCTACCTTGTCCTTGATACAGATGGGCGAACTACGGCGCATGACCGTTGTATGACATGGTCTCTCGTTTTTCGTTTGTATCCAGCACGCGCTCTGTGGCTTGCGACCAGCGGATATGGGGGATATAGGGGTTAACATAGGCATCAAAATCGTACTCGCTCGGTGCGACATCATTTCAGAAAGTTCTGGTTTTTTTGTCTACCAGCTCGATGAGTACAATAGATTTGATACTTTTATATCCATATTTCCATGGGGTAACCAGGCGAACGGGAGCCCCATGTTGAGGGGGCAGTTCGTGGCCGTAGATACCGGTCGCCAGCAACGTTAATTCATTCATGGCTTCGTCTATCGTTATCCCTTCATAGTACGGCCACGGAAACCATTTTTCCTGCTGTCCTTTCGCTTCCGACCGCCGTAGGAAAGTTAACATCCGGACATATTTAGCATTCGATTTGGGCTGCACTTTGTCGAGCAGAGCTTTAAACGGAAATCCGGTCCAGGTTTACCGCCATCGCCCAGGCTTCAACACAACGGAACCGATACAACCGCTCTTCAAGAGGCATCATCCGGACCAAATCATCCAGATCGAGCTTCTGGGGTTTATCTACCAGCCCCTTCACCTCTATCTTCCGTGGCCGGCTGCGGAAATTATGGATGTAGTTATACACATCCTTGGACACGGTTAACTCATAGAAGTCATTATATTTATTGGCCGTATATTCCGGTGTGAGCGGTCGGTCCAGTTTGAATGCAGGATTGTGCCGTGCAGGATATAAATCCCGTAGTTGGGAGGCCCGAGGCAGTCCTCTGGAAGGTGGTTGAACGCCGGCATCCTGATTGGGATTGTCATACCTTCATCCATTGAGGCAGTCACAGCCGGTCAAATATCCAAGCGCACTGACACCGCCGAAGCCCATCGTTTTTAAAAATCGGCGCCGATTAATATAGATATCTTCAGACCTTGCGTGTGACTCCGGTATCGTCCAGGTTTTGGGAATATGAATGAATGGCATGGTGAATTGGTGAGAGACGCAAGGCGTATCGTGCGCATTGGAGTGTCAGATGATTTGGTCCGGTATTTTAGCCGGGCCTTATACATGGGTGCGTTGTTTATATTAAGGAAATAAATCAGGTGCGTGGCAGGTTCCCAATTACTGGTTTTTACGGGCCAGGCGGGTCCAGACCCGGGACAGGGCCCAATCTATCAGACGTGGTGAAATTTTCTGACCGAACGCCAGGCATTTAGCTGGAAGAGAAATTATCACTTCCCGGTAACGCCTACGGGCCGTGCGAACAATTACCGAGGCGACCGATTCTGCTGTAATGCCTTGAAACTTGACCCTAAGGCCGACCGGTTGTTGCATCATGGCCGTTTGATCGAATTCTGTCTGGACACGTGGTGGGCAGATGACGGAGACATTTATATTGTGAGGAGCGGTCTCGACACGCAAGGATTCGGAAAAAGCCTGTACCGCAAATTTACTGGCACAATAGATAGACATATAGGGCATCGCCCGTTTACCCGCGATTGAGGACACATTAATAATGTGTCCTCTGTTTTGTCGTATCATATGTGGTAGCGCGGCTTGTGTACACCAGATCAGGCCAAAGAGATTCACATCGATAACCCGCTTCACATCGGAAGACTTCATGTCCACGATCGGGCTGAGCAACCCGATACCGGCGTTGTTGACCAGAATATCAATACGGCCGAATGCATCCATGATCTGGTCCATCAAGGCAAACACACGGTCTCGATCTGCAACGTCAACGGGAAATACTTCTGTACGGTTCCCATATTGTTTTATGTCATCAGATAATTGATGCAGTCGATCCTCGGAGCGTGCGACTAGCGCCAGCACGGCCCCTTCCCGGGCGAAGGCAAGGGCGGTGGCGCGACCAATGCCGGCGGATGCACCGGTGATCAGGACAACTTTGTCGGTTAAGGTTGGCATCTGAAATGGGGTAATAACGACGAAGCGACGAATTTTCATATTGTGATTCGTCGTTTCGTCGCTTTGTAGTTTCCCTTACCTCCGCTCTTCCCCTACTTTGACTATCCGGCCCGTGCTATTGGAGTGGTAAGCGGCCTCAATGATCTGCATGACGCGAAGGGCGTTTTCACCGCTATTGGGCGGGGTATCTTTACGTAGCGCGGAAATAATGAATTGTCGAACAAATTCCTGGCCATACTGGCCACCGTAGGCTTCGGATTCAGCCATCGTATATTTTAATTCGCGATGAGGTGCCGTTCGCCAGCCCGGCGCGATACTTTCCACGATGATGCCTCGTTCTGGTTCCGTTGGATACCAGGTGATATTCCCTTTAAGACCCCGAAAACTCAGGTAGGTATCGTAGGTGCCGGACGTATACCCTACTGCGCTGACAGGAAGAAGATAGCCGGCATGAAGGGTGGCAAGGGCTCCGCTTTTCAAATGCATGAGGACCACCGCCGTATCTTCTACATCGATCGCCACCCCATTTAAGGTTTCGACCATAGCAGATACGGTATCTACCTCATCTTGAGTGATATAGCGTATTAAATCGATCCAATGGGAACCAAGCCAGCTCAGGATACCACCACCGGCGATGTTTTTCTTGAATAGCCAGTGAGACGGATCTCGAAATTGCACCTGAGAGGTGATCATCCGTGCTTCAACAGTCAATAATTTACCGATGACCCCATTTTCGATCATGGCTCGAATATCGCGGGTAATAGGATTGTTCCGCCAGGTATAGAAAACACCTAGATGAACCCCGGCATGGCGAATGACGCTGACCACGCGGCCTAAATCACGACTATTCGCCGCAACGGGCTTTTCTGTGAGAATATGTTTCCCTGCGCCAGCTGCACGAATAATCCAATCTGGATTTCGGCTATTGTTCCCGAGGCTAATAATAATAGGGATATCCTGCCGGTTTAATATTTGCTCCAAAGTGGTTTGCGTGGTCTCCAGTTTGGGACGGTTTTCTTTTTTCAGCATATCTACGACGATTTCACCCTCATCCCAGGCAGCGATACTTTCAACTTCGTCTAACAGTTCCAGCGTACGCAAATGAGCACGGGCATGTGGATGGGTCACGCCTAACAAACCAACTTTTGTCCTGATATTTCGTGACTGTTCGGGCGGCACGCATGTTCTCCTATGTAATAAAGGTCATAGACCAGGGCATGAAAGACCATAGTGGTAGATCAGGTCTTTATTTCCTTATCCTTTCCTAACTCGCGAAGAAATTCGTAGGTATAGATCCCGGTATTATGCCCATCCTTCCAGGTGAACTGAATGGCATATCGGCCTACGGTTTCCAGATTAATCACTTCTGTGCTGGGATCTATCGTATTATTGGTAAGTAGAGCCAGATCATTGCTCGATGCCAGCTGATCTCGTAAATCTCTACATGTAGCGCATGGACAGGTCTTGCGTAAATCAGCCAGAAGATACTCAAATTCACTGCCATTATCCCAGAAAATGGTCAGTCGACCGCTTTCCGGATGATCAAGCGCTATATGAATGGGCGTAGGTGCCATATCGGCCATACCGGACTCCATCAATTAGGCTGCGATGTCGCAGCAGCAGGTTGCGATGTCGCAGCAGCAGCAGCGGCCTGTAACATTTCATCGGTCACAGGATCGATTGAAGCGAATACCGCATCGTCCATATGCTCGAAGACACCGACGTTGGTATGCGCCCGCTTCGTGCCATCGACCCCTTCACGTTCTGCTGACAGCAGAATACTACCGTGTGATTGCCAGTTGTTCCATTTCCAATCTCCCCGACTCCGTTCTTCCTGACCTTCACGTGCCTGAAGCAAAAATTCCCACTTGTCCATCAAGTGCGTCTCCTGGTTGATAAAGGCCCAGTATTCGTCACCGGGTGAAAAACCTACGTCGTTAAAACTCAAATGCAGCTTATCGTACATTTTGCCGTCGATCGTCGCTTCTCCTTCGTGCACAAGATTGACGCCGGGATCCTGCAGTTTATACGGCATAAGCAGCCAATAGGTATCGTTGATCCAGGCGCGTTCACCCCGCGTCATCAAGGCTTTCAGTTCTTCGGCATCTGTAACTTCTTCGCCGTCCACAAATGCTTTCCCTTCTTTTGTATTTATGTTCATCAGAAGCACATGGGCCTTTTTGCTTTGCCGGTCGTTCCATGTGACTCTGTAACGTCCTGTCCATTTATCCCAGTGGTGGGTACGGGAACCGAAAAATGAAAATCTCAAATACCGGGTGTTGTCCCAATTCTCTTTTCCACCCATGGCTTCCATTGCCTGATCGGCGACGACCTGTGCTCTGTCGGGCGGTGGGGTATTGACCTGTTCGGCAATCTCGGTTTCCTGATTGCCGCAATTCAAACCCAATACACTGAAACAGGCTACCATTAAAACAGTCCTGTAAAAACGAGCCATAATAGTTACCTTTCTTGAAGAAGATCTATGGACGGGTAATAAGCGATATTATTCTATTTATAATCTTATGAGGAGATTGGTTAACATGGTTATCTTCTGCATTACAAGTCTACCCACCTCCCTTGCTTTTCGGCGTTGACGATCGTGTCCGCTACGTTCTGAACGCAAACCCCGTCGAAAAAATCCGGTTTGACCTCATGACCATTACGGACAGCCTCTACAAAATGGCGTTGAGACGAGAGATCGGATAGATGGGCGGGCATAGGTAATGTTTGAAGGTCACCCTGCAAGCCCTGCCCACCGAGCAAGCGGGCCTGCATTGTTTCACGCTGAAACTGAAACTGAAGCGCGCCGTTACTTCCGTGGACATCAATATGAATATAATCGGTACGCAAGGCGCAACGGCTGGCATGAAAAACGCCATGAACACCATGCTCCAATTCAGCCAGGAATCCGCACGTATCTTCCAGTTCCGAAGGTTCCATCCGATTCGTCTCACCTGAGGGGCGTTGAGGGACCAGATTACGCATCATGGCGCAGACTCGGATGAAATCACCGATCCACCAACGGGCCATATCAATGAGATGAACCCCCATGTCTCCCAGAACGCCAAGGCCACCTTCTGCCCGCTTGTCCCGCCAACTGCACGCACTTTTTGGATCCGCCCGATAGCCCATCATGTAACGGGCGTTAATATGATAGATGGCACCGAGATACGATTCATCGATCAACGCCTTCATCCGATACGCCGGGGCATTAAATCGCCAGCCGAAGTTGGTCATATGAACCAGGCCACTTTGCCGGGCATAGTCCAGCATGGCCTGCGCATCCTCTGTATGAAGCCCCAACGGTTTTTCACATAATACGTGTTTACCGGCATCGAGCGCATCACAGGTCATCTGCCGATGTAAATAAACCGGCGTACAAATGCTGACCGCATCAATGTCAGGTCTGTCCAGCAGGGCTCGATAATCCGTGAATACGTGGGGTATGGTATAGTCTCTCGCCACGCTCCGGGCCGTTTCGGATGTCCGGCTGCAAATGGCTGTCACTTCTACGTCAGGACAGGCCTGGTAGCCTCGAATATGATTCTGGCCAAAACCGATCCCAATAATACCAACACGGAGGAGATCCGATGCCATGTATTTTCCTGTATGATATGATCCGCAGGTGAGATTCGCCGATGACTTCCTTACGCTCAGGGGCTCACCTGTTGACCTTCGCAAACACCTGTTGAATAAGCCCCATGGCGTAATCTATGTCACCACCCGGATTAATTGCAAACCAACTATCCCCCGTCGACCAGCGGCGTAAGAACCCGAGGGGATCGGACACCCCCGTTTGTGGTACCGACAGGTATATTTTTACGGCTCTTGGATCGACAACCAAAAAACAGAAGGGATTGTCATCGATGGTATATACAATATTACTCTGTGTTACCGTCTCTTGAACCTGTCCAGGACTTAAATTCCGGATGTTGCGCCTTAAATTAGATAGCATGACATCAACGCCTTGCCCGACCCCTTTCAATTGTTGTGTAATCAGATATTCGTCTGTTCCCTCCAGATGTTCAGAGAATATGAAAGTTTCCTGTGAACCTTTCTGGATACCTGCAATTCCGCCGCCTATTCCTCCGACAGCTGCGAAGAGGCTTCCGAATAATACGGTACGTCGGGCATCGAACTGATTAGGTTTATTACTGTTAATCGCACTGGGAATAATACCAAGCATAGCACCAGCCAACACACCGAACCCCGCCCCTATCAGGCCGCTTTTGGTACGATTCGTTACGACAATTTCCGACACTTGACTGGTTGGCACGCCTCGTCGTCTTGTAAAACGACGGGTAAAAGGATCAGGGGTCATCCAGGTTACCGAATCAGCGGAGACCTGAATATTTGCGCCTCGCCGCTCCTCACCCCCGTCCATCCGAATCAGGACATTTTGAGTCTGGCTGGCCAGGTTTATTCGCTCATAAAATCCATTTGTATCATTCGGGGTAAACGTGTGCGTGTGGGAACACCCAACCACGGTTAGGCCGGTTAAAAGTACAGCGACAACTAAATATAATCGTCCACCTGAATATGCGATACAACGCGGCATATTACCTCCAGCAATCTCATAAGTAGAATTATCGTCGGTATAGCGGGATACGCTTGCAAGCTAAGGGCCAAACGGGCCTTTTGTCAAGCGATATATAGGGGTTTTATGGACTTCGATTGCACGAGTGGGTACTGTATTATTTAAAACAAATCCAGGGCGGCCGGTTCAGTCTACTGTTATCTACGTTCTATTTTCTCAGCGACAATGACCAACTGATTTGTGTCCCAATCAAACGGGCGAAAATCCAGGCCGCCGTATATTTCATAAATAGACAAATCGACGGCGGACAGCAGCATATCCAGTTCGGTCACGGTATATACTCGAATGGAGGTCTCATATTGTCTTTTGAGAGGGCCATCCACCACTGTTGTTTTCGTATGTACACGGCTGTCAATCGGATGGAAGGTACGTTCCTCCAGTATGAGAAGCCCATCCTGGTTATGTATTTCCTGGGTCGTGAATCGACGGATCAGGTAATCCCTGTTGACCAACTGGCATATGAATCGTCCACCGGGACGAAGCGCCTCCGATATCTCTCTGAATACCTGGAAGTTTTCCGCTTCATCAAAATATCCGATGGCTGTGAACAGGCTGAGGACGACGTCGAAGGACGGACGGAACGGTAGCGCTTTCATATCACCGCGTAACCAGGTGACCTCTTTATCCTGGTCATGGGCATGCTTCAGTAAGGCGGCAGACAGATCATAGCCGATGACATGATAGCCGAGATCTGCGAGCCGAACGCTGTGCCGCCCGTATCCGCAACCGAGATCGAGGACTGTTTTTTGATCGGGCGTACCTAAAAGCGTTTCCAGGCCAGCCACTTCAAGGTCCGTGTCTTCATGTTGGTCAAAGCGATAATAGTCATCGCCGAAATAATCGATATACCAGGGGTTATGCATAGGGCTACAGAGATATTGGGTAGATGGGCGTGAGAGGCTGGCGACCGGTCAGGTAATCATGCCTGCATTATACACGTAACACCTGTCACACGCAAGCATCAGTATTTTTCGCTCTCCTTTCGTTACGTCTGTCACTTGTCTCTCACCGTGTTTCAATGGTCTGCCCACATAAGGCTTGTCACCTCCATCCGGAAGCCTGTATTTATATCTATGAAACCGGAATGGTCTGTGAAACGTTTAATTACTCGATAGACCTTTTATACCTTTAAGAATCTATACGATGATCTTTGGGATGCTCTGTGCTTCCGTGCTCTTTCCTGATTCAGGGAAGGCGGTCCTCTCTATCGTACACTTTCATTTTATATCACAGGAGCCTGGCGCTATGAGGCCTCTAAAACTGATCGGGATAGGTTTCCTCCTTTTCATCACGGCGTGTTCATGGCCGCACCAGTTCGATATGCGACCGGAAGAGGCAGAGCGGCATTATAAACGCGGATTGGCTTTCTACAACAAAAAAGAATATTATCAAGCTCTGGACACCTACCTTCAAGCCACCAATGTCCGCCGCAATTATCCGGAAGCCTGGGTGGGTTCCGGGCTTTGCTATGCTCGCCTCCAGAATCAGGTTGGTGCGGAAGATGCATTTAAACAGGCGCTGGTCTATCGTCCTGACTATCCAGAAGCGATCTACAATTTGGGAATCTTATACTTTGATCGGAAGCAGGATGATCTGGCGGTTGCCCATTTAACACAGGCCATTGAAGCCTCCGATACATCTTATCCCAGAGCGTATTATGCTTTCGGTGTGGTGCATGAACGCCGTAATCGGGAAAAAGAAGCGGAGACCGCGTATCGAAAGGCCCTGGCGCTGGATCAGAATTTATTAGATGCCCACCTTAACTTGGGCACCCTTTTACAGAAACAAAAACTTTTCGACGAGGCCATCGGTCACTATAAAGAAGCGCTTCGGATAGATCCAGACGCATTAAAGGCTTATCATAACCTTGGGTTCGCCTATATGGACCAGCATCTCGACAGCCTGGCCATTGCGACGTACAAATCTGGGTTAACTCGGCAGGACGATAACGCAAATTGGCTCAACAACCTTGGCGTTTTGTATGAGCGGAATGCACGCTTTGATGAGGCGTTGGAGGTATTTCATAAAGCTATTGAAGCCGACACCACGTTGATTATTGCTCAGTTTAATCTTGGCTTGTTACATGATGATCAAGGTCGATACCCACGGGCGATCAATCGATATAGGCAGGTCATAGAATGGGACAAAAGGGATAGCACGTATAAAGAAGCGTATTTTAACCTTGGCGTATTGTACAAAGAAACCGGCCATTTAGATGTTGCCCTGGAGGCCTACCAGCATCTGACCATGCTCGATAGCACCTATGCCAATGCTTATTATAACATGGGTATTATTCTCCAGGAGACCGATCAATACTCGGATGCGCTATCCACCTTTAAACAGTTTATTGCCTACAGTTCCAATACTCAGTTAATTAGTCAAGTCAATCAGGTTATTACCTGGTTAAAACAGGTGGTCGCCCGTCAGGAAGAGCAGGAAGAGGTCGGCTGGAAGGATGGACGTGAAACCCAGTAACGTCCATGGTTTGCTTTTTCGATACTTCCTACGCTACGCCTCTATTTTATTTTAGTTGCCCAACTATGAGCGTTATACGACTTCAAAATATTACAAAACAGTACGATCAGCAGCTTATCCTGCGAGAGGTTTTTTTTCGGCTTGATCAGAGTGACAGGGTAGGCTTAATCGGAAAGAATGGGGCTAGCAAGACCACCTTATTAAAGCTCATACTTAAGCAGGAATTTCCGGACGACGGAACCGTAGAGATCGATGAGGGCCTGCGGATAGGCTATTTCTCCCAGTTTACCGAACTGACGGACGACGTGCCTATCGATCGCATTCTGGAAAGTGTGTTTATAGAGATCCAGGCAACAGAGCGTGCGCTCAACGAGGTAGGGAAACAGTTGGAATCGCCGGAATTGAAGCCTCTGGAAATGGAGCATGCCCTGACCCGGCAAGCGGCTTTATTGGAAAATATGGACCGGAAAGCGGGCTGGACCTACAGGCACCGGATTGACACAGCCTTGTCCCGACTTGGATTCAGCGACCAGTACCGGTCCCGGCCGGTCGGCGCGTTGTCGGGGGGATGGCGTAATCGCGCTGCCCTGGCGAAATTGTTGCTTGAATCACCGGACGTTCTGCTGTTAGATGAGCCCACCAATTTTCTTGACCTGGCTGGTCTGGCTTGGCTTGAGTCCTGGCTGCTGGATTTTTCAGGTGGCGTGATCCTGGTCTCCCATGACCGGCACTTTATCGATCAGGTCGTCAATCGGGTTGTGGAGGTGGAAAACTACCATCTACAGGAATATAAGGGCAATTACAGCGAGTATGTCCGTAAAAAACAAATCCGGTTTAAAAACCTGGAAAATCAATTCGAACATGAAGCGACGTTGCTCGTGCTCGAATCCGAGGCAATTGAAGACCGCCGGGCGGCCAGGAAAAATCCGTCAGAGCATCTGAAACGGAAATTGGCTAATATTAAAAAAGAGAAACCGGCACGGCCGGTAGAAAACATCGTCACGGATATCTACCAGGGATTACGGGTGCGTGACAACCTGTGTCTGGTAGAACATCTGATGAAATCTTATGATAGTCAGGTGATTATGGCGGATCTATCCTTCAGTGTACACCGAGGCGACCGATTGGCCGTTATCGGACCGAACGGTATTGGTAAATCGACATTGATCCGTCTGCTCACCGAACAGGAGTTACCGGACTCCGGTATGATAAAATGGGCGGGCGGGGTAGAGTACATTTTTTTCAATCAGATTATTGAAGAATTGGACCCCAATGAATCCGTCACCAAGTATGTCAACTTTCGGGGGATGGCCTTTAATACGCCGCGAAAGCAGGTCAATCGGTTTCTTGCTCTTTTACGCTTTACTGACCTGGATATATACCGACAGATCAAAAATCTGTCCGGTGGAGAAAGAGCCCGTGTTGCGCTAGCCGTTTGCCTGCTGTCCGGTGCGTCGGTTGTTATTCTGGATGAGCCAACCAGCCATCTGGATGTGACGACGACTCAGGTTATGGAAGCCGCCCTGGCACATTTTCCTGGCGCCCTGATCGTGGCCAGTCATGACCGTTTTTTCATCGATAAACTGGCGAATCGCTTACTTGTTTTTGAAGAAGGGGGTCGTTTACGCACCGTGGCAGGGAACTGGACCACGTGGCAGGCATCGGCGGATGTGGATTAAGTCTTAGGAGATACGCAGTTATGGAAGGATGAAAGGTCTGGTCTATAAGGTCCGGGCCATTAAAAAGCCGCATTTCTATTTACGAAATGCGGCTTTTAATATACATTCGCTTCAATGATATACTTTCCATCTTACAATTACTTACAGACCGGGCCGTTGCTGCTGCCTCCGAGCGAGCCAGCATATCCAGAGCTAACACCACCTTGCAAAAAGCCGGTTCCTCCGAAGCCTTCATCTGCTCGGGCGGTAGCAGTCAAAATCTGATCCGCTGAACCCTCAGAGACCAGAAGAATCATAGATTCGTCAAATCCCAAGGCGTCGGTGTGTTGCAAGCTGGTATTCGACTGTGCCCCTACTTTCAGCAGGGCAAGTTGAATAGGGGCGTTATCTCCGAGCCCTACACTTGTCTCACCAATCGCATCACTATCGCCAGGAGAGGCAGCCACCGGTTTGTTCGTGTCCACCCTGGGCATATCCATCCGGACGACTGGTTTGATTAATTGCAGCTTCGGCTCAAAGATCACCTTTTCTATTACTACATTTTGTTCCACCAGATCTATCATTATATATTCGGCACTCGTACTTTCGCCACCTAATTTTTGCATGCCAATAGCGCCAAATACAGCACCATGCAATACGAGAGAAGCGGCCACCGTAGCGGCGATGGGATGCTGCTTTATCCATACGCGAGCATTTTGAACAATCGGCATAATACATACTCCAATAAAATTAAATTTCGGCCGCTTTTATGAATCAGTCTAAGATAGGTTTCAATAGCTATATTTATAAGACGATATTCTAACATAAATAGTTCTCGCGGGAAGCACAATTTTTTATTTTCCATCCTTGATTTCTAAACAGATGTAGAGTATAATATAAGGGTGAATGGTGATTTAAAGTATAAAAACGCCCCAACCATCATTCACCCAATCTCCAACCACCATTCACCCAATCTCCATCTCTCCATGCCCAAACCATCCATTACTATCAAAGGCGCTCGGGTCCACAATCTGAAAAATATAAGTCTGGAGTTGCCGAAAAACGCCCTGATCTGTTTCACCGGCGTATCCGGTTCCGGAAAATCGTCTCTGGCATTCGATACATTATACGCGGAAGGGCAACGCCGGTATGTAGAATCCCTTTCCGCATATGCTCGTCAATTTCTCGGGCAGATGCAAAAGCCGGATGTCGATCAGATTACTGGCCTGGCCCCTGCAATCTCCATTGAGCAGAAGGCCTCTGGATTTAATCCCCGATCCACTGTTGGCACCATTACTGAAATATATGATTTCCTACGTGTCCTGTATGCCCGGATGGGGACGCCGCATTGTACCGAATGCGGTAACGAAATCGGTGCCCAGACGCGCGAGCAGATCGTCAGTCGTATTTTGACGCTGCCTGAAGGATCGCGTCTCCATGTCCTGGCGCCTGTTATCCAGGGCCGCCGTGGTGAATACAAAGATCTTTTCGAAGATTTAATCAAGCAGGGCTATCTCCGAGCACGTGTTAACGGCGACATCATAAATCTATCCGATAATCCAGGGCTTGACCGCAACATGCGGCATACGATAGAGGTGGTGACCGATCGCCTGGTGATACGTGAGGGCATCAAAACCAGGCTTCTTGACGCCGTAGAGGGGGCGCTGCACCTGAGCACCGGGGCGGTCATCGTGAATGTGGAGGATAGTGAGGGTAACCGATCGGATCTGCTTTTCAGTACACAATTTTCCTGCACCCAATGCGGGTTAAGTTACGAAGAGCCTACCCCTCAATTGTTTTCCTTCAACAGCCCGCAGGGTATGTGCCCTACCTGCCACGGTCTGGGTACGATGATGCGTTTCGAACCCAGATTGGTCATCCCTGATCCAGAAAAATCAATTAATGAAGGGGCGATAAAGCCGCTGGGCATTATTTCCAATCTCTGGAAAAAGCACTTTCTGGAAGGTGTGGCCGACCATATGGGGTTTACGCTCGACACCCCCTGGAAAAAATTGAAGGCGAATCAGAAAAGCGTTCTACTGCATGGATTGGGCCATAAGCGACTGACTTTCATCTTCCGTAACGGGCGAGGAGGTGAGTGGAGCCACAAAGACCGATTCCCCGGCGTGATTACGGATCTGGAAAAACGGTACCATAGCTTAAAGTCCGAACGCCACAAAACCGCCCTTGAGCAATATATGGCCATTGGTCTTTGTGATGGATGCCAGGGGGCGCGGCTCAAGCCGGAAGCCCTGGCCGTGACATTGAATGGTCTGGCTATCTCCGATCTATGCAGCCAGTCTGTAGAAGAGGTTTATCAGTTTTTTCGATCTCTCACGCTAACGGAAGCGCAGCAACAAATTGCCGAAGAAGCACTCAAAGAAATACGGGCCCGACTGGATTTTTTGCTCAATGTAGGGCTCAACTACCTGACACTGGAGCGCACCGCACCTACGCTCTCCGGCGGTGAAGCCCAGCGTATCCGTCTGGCCAGCCAGATTGGCCGGGGTCTGGTTGGTGTGATGTATGTCCTCGACGAACCGAGCATCGGGCTGCATCCCCGTGATAACAACCGATTGCTGGACACGCTACGCGTGCTACGCGACCAGGGAAATACGGTAATTGTTGTTGAGCATGATGAAGAAACCATGTGGGCAGCTGATCACCTGGTTGATTTCGGCCCCGGCGCCGGTATCAACGGAGGTGAGATTGTGGCCGCAGGCCTACCTCAAAAAGTGGCTGACAATAAAAAATCATTGACCGGGCAGTATCTCAGCGGGAAAAAATCGATTCCTATTCCCAGCGTCCGACGTCCGGTGAACGATAGGTGGGTAGAAGTCATCGGGGCGACGCAAAACAATCTAAAAAATGTACATGCCCATCTGCCGGTCGGTGTATTTACCTGCGTGACCGGTGTTTCAGGTTCCGGTAAAAGCTCCCTTATCAATGATATTCTGTATGCAGTGCTGGCCAGGGAACTCAACGGTGCCCGCACGGAGCCGGGGGCGTACAAAATGATGAAAGGCAGCGAACACCTGGATAAGGTGATCGATATTGACCAGGCTCCTATCGGCCGGACGCCGAGGTCTAACCCGGCAACCTACACCAAAGTATTCGACAATATTCGCTCGTTATTTGCAGATACGCCAGAGGCTAAGGTTCGGGGATATAAGCCGGGTCGGTTTAGCTTCAACGTGAAGGGGGGCCGGTGCGAGGCTTGTCAAGGCAATGGCTCCACTCGTGTGGAGATGGATTTTCTGGCGGATGTCTGGGTGACGTGCCCGGTATGTGAAGGCAAACGATTCGATCGGGAGACGCTGGAAGTAAAGTATAAAGGTCATTCCATTGCTGATGTCCTGGGTTTGGATGTGCAGGAGGCCCTGACGCTATTCAAGCCAATTCCGTCGATTTCACGGATCATGAAGACGTTACATGATGTCGGCCTGGATTATATCAAACTGGGCCAGCCGGCTCCGACGCTGTCCGGTGGTGAAGCGCAGCGGGTCAAACTGGCCAAAGAGCTTTGTAAACGTAGTACAGGACGCACCCTGTATGTACTCGATGAGCCGACTACCGGTCTCCATTTCGAGGATATCACCCATCTGCTCAGTGTATTGCATGCCTTTGTCGATGCGGGCAATACGGTGATCGTAATCGAACACAACACCGACGTGATCAAAACGGCGGACTGGATCATAGATCTGGGGCCGGAAGGTGGTGAATGCGGCGGCCGTATTATCGCGGAGGGGACGCCCGAAGAGGTGGCGGTGGTTGCTGAGTCCTATACCGGTCAGATATTACAGCGCGTGCTGTCTGGCCGGAGCGCGCGGATTGACCAGCCGTCGAGGAAACCCGTATCCGGACCATCGAAAGATGGGCATATCCGGGAAATTACCGTACGTGGTGCACGAGAGCATAATCTTCAAGACCTAAACGTCACTATCCCCCGTGACCAGATGACTGTTTTTACGGGGGTGTCCGGTTCTGGCAAGACGTCCCTTGCCCTGGATACGATTTATGCGGAGGGTCAACGGCGGTATGTGGAGTCTCTTTCTGCCTATGCGCGGCAGTTCCTGCAGCAGATGCAAAAGCCGAAAATAGACCATATTACAGGGCTCTCGCCCGCCATCTCCATCGAGCAAAAAGCGGCCGGTCGAAATCCACGATCTACAGTAGGAACCATCACAGAAATATATGAATACCTCCGTGCGCTCTATGCTCTGATTGGCCTACCACACTGCCCCAAGTGCCGTATTCCCATTGGGGCGCAAACGGCCAGCCAGATTGTCGATCGTATCCTGGCCCTACCGCAACAAACCCGGGCAACCCTACATGCACCCCTTGAACCCGACGGCGCGGAAGGCTATGGAGCTCTGCTTGACCGCGCCCGCCGCAACGGTTTTGTTCGCATACGCATCGACGGCGAGCTACACCGGCTGGATGAAGACATTCAGATCGACAAACGCCGAAAACACGAAGTGTGCGTTGTGGTGGATCGTGTCGTTATTCGGGAAGGCACTCAAAAGCGGCTGGCGGATTCGGTGGAGACCGCCCTGGAACTGTCAGGTGGCCTGGTTATCGCAGAGGTGCAGGAGCAGGATGCCGACGAGAGCCACGATGTACGATTCAGTCAACATTACTCCTGCCCATCCTGTGGTCATAGCTATGAAGAGGTGTCTCCTCAAAGATTTTCATTCAATCATCAGACGGGTATGTGTCAAGAGTGTGAAGGCCTCGGGACCCAACCCGGTATAGATCTTGACCTCATGATACCAGATCGGACAAAATCCATCCGAGAAGGGGCTCTGACGGTCTGGTGGGATCGCCCCATGGATTCGCATCCGATACTCGACCTGCTCGAGCAAGTGGGCAAGGCCTATGGTTTCACATTGGACACCCCTGTCGAAGCGATGACCCAGGCCCACCTTCAGGTCATCCTGCATGGCAGTGATCGGTGGATCGAGGTAGGGGGAGATGGGAAGATGGAAGGACGCAAGGGTGGGCGAAAAGGCGGCAAGGCAAAGAAAAAAGACATGTCTTCCACCCCTCCCTCCCTCCACCCCTCCACCCTATCCTTCCAGTTTCGTGGCATTTTCCCTACGGTTGAGCTGGTGGCCAGGTATCCTAATCAGTTCCCCGAATTAGGGCGTATGCTACAGCCGGTAGCCTGCTCGGCCTGTGGCGGTGGCCGTTTGCGACCTGAGAGTTTGGCAGTGACGATTGATGAGGTATCCATCGCGGATCTATGCCGTATGGCGGTGGATAAAGCCCTGGACTTTGTTAACAAAATCATGCTGACTCCCGAACAGGAAACCCTAGTCGGGGAGGTCCTGATGGAAATAAGAAATCGGCTCCGATTTCTGTCTGATGTAGGGTTGGAATACCTGGCGCTAGACCGCCGTGCCCCGACGCTCTCGGGCGGCGAGACGCAGCGTATTCGCCTGGCCAGCCAGATTGGTTCCGGATTGACTGGCGTTTTGTACGTCCTTGACGAGCCTACCATCGGCCTGCATCCCAGGGATAATCGCCGGTTGATTCAGGCCCTGCTCAACCTGCGTGATCTGGGTAACACGCTTATCATGGTGGAACATGATCGAGATACGCTCGAGCACGCCGATTACCTGGTGGACTTTGGACCAGGAGCCGGGGTACATGGCGGGCACATTGTGAGTGAAGGATCACCCAAGGTGGTTCGAAAGCATAAAACTTCTCTGACCGGTCGTTATCTCAGCAATCGTTTACAGATCGAGTTACCGGAAAATCGCCGCAAACCAGGCCGCAAAAAGTTGCATATCCTCGGCGCCCGCCAGAACAACCTCAAAAATGTAAATGTCACCTTTCCACTCGGGCTTTTCGTTGGTGTTACCGGGGTCTCCGGTTCCGGCAAGAGTTCTCTGATCAATGATATCCTGTATCCGGCGCTGGCTTCTCATCTGCATCGGTCTCAACTGAATCCCGGTCCCCATGATGAAATTAAAGGGCTGCAACACCTGGACAAAGTGATCAATATAGACCAAAGTCCCATCGGTTATTCACCACGGTCTGATCCAGCGACCTATGTGGGCGTTTTCGATCAGGTTCGGGCGTTATTCGCTCAGACGACGGAAGCTAGGGTACGAGGCTATAAATCACGCCGGTTCAGCTTCAACGTGCCGGCTGGTCGGTGCGAAGCCTGCCAGGGCCTCGGGGTGCGGAAGATCGAGATGCATTTTCTTGCGGACGTGTGGGTAACCTGTGAGGAATGCCAGGGTAAACGGTATATGCAGGAAACCCTGGAAGTGACCTACAAAGGCAAGACCATCGCCGACACGCTGGAGATGACCGTTGCCGAAGCGCTGGCCCATTTCGAAAACGTGCCCAAGCTGAATCGGATGCTGCAGATGCTCTACGACGTCGGCTTGGATTATATACATCTTGGGCAGTCGGCCATCACCCTGTCGGGCGGCGAGGCGCAGCGCGTCAAGCTCTCCAAAGAACTATCTCGCCCTGGTACCGGCAAGACCATCTATTTGCTGGATGAACCCACCACCGGATTGCATTTTGACGATATCCGTAAGCTGCTGACCGTCCTCAATCGGCTGGTAGACAAAGGGAACACTGTTGTCGTCATCGAACACAACACCGACGTGATCAAAACCTGTGACTGGCTCATTGACCTCGGTCCCGAAGGGGGAGACCAGGGCGGTCATATCGCCGCCCTCGGTCCACCGGAAGAGGTGGCCGCGTCGTCGTCCCATACGGGGCGTATACTGGCGGAAGAGCTGGCTCGGTAGAGGGTGGTCCGGTTCTTCTTATCCACTATCGCTTTCACGACAAAATTGAAACCATCTATCTCGTCCCTAAGGAATAGGCATACAAACCTATTTTAAAAGGCGGGAGGCGTGTGTTGTTTTGCATATCTGGGTAGATGTAAAAGGATAAAGAGATTACTCTAATCCATTTATGTTTAATTTGCTAAGGCACCCAATTCATCATTTCCATATGTTGGTTGGTCAAAATATAGCCGTTGGTACCATCTACAATAACACCCGATCCGAGACTTTGGCGCGGGACTTCATCCGGCGCATTGAAAAAACGTTCGAAGGGGCCGCGGAATAAATCGTCCAATTGGCCGTCCTCTTTCTCAACGGGGGGATGTTCGACAAGTCGGATGGAACTAAGGGATACAACCGCTGGGTTCACTTCTTTGGCAATCTGGACAAAGGTCTGCCCTAATGTGCGGGCATCGACCGTTTGAGAACGGACGGGGGATTGTTCTGCGGGAATCGTAATGACAGCAGAAGGATAAGAGGAAGGCGGAGGGGGGAGAGGGGCCTCAGCAGGCGGAGATATCAAATTACCGGCGATGAAACCGACCGCCAGCAGAGACAACGCAAGCATCCACCCGTAAACACGCCCCATAAGTATGACCTTAAAAAACGACAGGCAGCCAAGTGTACAGATGAAAATATGCTTTATCTGCTCATTTGGCCGCTGCCGTTAGACCCGTCCAAGCAATTCCTTCACGCGCTCAAACGTCAGAGAAGCCTGTGTTTCTCCACGGCAACTATACCAGCACCGGTCACATTCGATAGGTTTCGATATCGATTTAAAATCGGAATAGTGGGAAGATACTGGTAATTCGGGGCAGGGCTGGACATCGCCATCGGGTGTGAGCTGCACCAACCATTTTCCAGCTGCCTCGCAGGTGCTTGGCATGGTGTTTTTAAAATAATTTGGGATACCACGAAGAAAATACCGGGAACTTATGATGTTCCCCAATTTGGGCTTGAGCACGAGTATATCGTCGATTAACTGTTCGACCTGCTCGATATGATCCGAATCAATAAGGTGTGATTCATTCCCGTTCTTAAAATCACTGTAACAACTGAACGAGATCTTGGCCCCCCACTCGCGAGCTTGGTGGGCGACCGGAATAATATGATCCAGATTATCCCGCATAATGACGGTATTAAGTACGACATTAATACCATACGCCGTCATTTGAGGGATGAGGGTATTCAGATGATCAAATAATCCATCGATACCTCGTTCTTCATCGTGTTCTCGACCAATATAGTTCAGAGAAATAGCAATCTGATCTATGCCGGCGTCCCAGAGGGCCGCCGCTTTTTCCATCGTCAACAGTGAACCATGGGTGACCATCCCGAGATAGATAAAACCGACAGAAGATTTAATCTCACGAACGACCTCCGGCAACTGTTTATTAATCGTTGGTTCCCCACCTGTGAGTGTAACACACAATGGGTTCAATTGTTTAATGGCATCTATATAATCGTAATCTCGCAATTTACCTGATCGTTCGGTTTTCCAGAAATCACAAAAGTCACAGCTGGCGTTACAGAAATGCGTCACTTCCATGTTCACGAGCATCGGGCCGCCTCGCAGTCTCACCCAGGCGTATTTTAACGCACCGTGTATTTTTTGAGCCAGCGAATAAGGCCGCAGGGCCATCTTATCATAAGTCTGATCGTCATCGGGCGGTATAAAAACCGATGGGGGTTGCGGCGGCGCCTCATACGGCGATTGTGGCGGCTGAACAACTTGAGTCAGTTCCGACATTAAGCGTGCACTCCTTCCATATCTTTACGAGAAACGAAACTAGTTCCATCTATGGTATTTTTGACCGTACGACCCATAAGTTCAAGCATGGACGGAAAAACATCCACTGTGCGTACGTAAGGTCGCGATATATTTGCGTTCATTAATAACGGTACATTCATGTGTTCTCGATGTAATGAACCGTGCGATGCGTGATGCTCCGGATGTTCGTGAAGCAATCGTAAATCGTATCCCGGTCGGGCGCTTACTAATAAATCACCGGATCGGGGTGATTTGAATAACTTCAATAACAGATATGGCGCATCTGGATAATCCGTATCAAAGGTGGCTTCGATGCTTTGATTGTAAGTCATACACTCTGTGACCCGAGTATAACCGAAAGGATCGCCACCCTCTAATATACGATAATTAATACCGGTACCCGTATCCTGAATTTCAGCGACCCCTTTTTTGCTGCACGCGACAATCTTTTTTTCTCCATGACGCGCCGCCACCAAATCAACCGCCTCCTGAGTCAACAGGGCTTCAATCAGATCCGGTCCCCCTGAGAGGCCGTCACGTATTTGTTGGTAGGTGGGTGGTGAAAGCCAGGTATCTCCATGTTTTAGATAAACATGAGCCATGCCGTTACCGGAAATCATAGAGGCGGCATTGCATCCATTTTTAAATATTTTAGGATAATAAACTGTTTTAAGCCCCTGATCGTCCAGAAATTTCCATAATTCAAAGTGTGTATGCGTCGCAGATAAACCATGGTCACTGGATAATACAAACAGCGTATCTTCCAGCTGTCCTTTCCGTTGCAGCCTTTCTGCCAACTTTCCGAAGGCGCGGTCGAAGGCCCGATATGATGCAAACGTTGTGTCTGAAAATGGATGTGTGTGATGAGAATACTCATCCACCGCAGGAAAAACAACATAAATAAAATCCGACCGATTATCCACTGCCCGGTTTATGTACTGCCATGCGGCATTATCCACCGATTGCCACCGCCCGGAGAAATGGGCGTAAAACCAATACCAGCTCTTGGTCATCAACGTATAATTCTGACTCAGGTTCAGGCCACGGTTAATAAAACTGAATATGCCTGCTGGACGATCAAAGTACTCGAATATGGTACGTATATCCATATCCAGATCAACGTCCATGTACAAGGCGCCGGGGCCTACATAGCTTCGTGATTGCTTAAAATGATTAATCCTGTTTGGTTGAGTACGATCAAACCATCGTATCCCCGGAACATCGCATGTGCCAGGCGTACAACCAGTAATAAAAGGTGCATGCGCCGGACCGGTCGTTGATGGAAAAACAGTAACCGCCGTCTGAAATGTGCCACGATCTAATATATACTTTTTGAGTGACGGAAGTTCTCCGGCATGTAACAAATCGTGCATCACATCTGCACGTGCCCCGTCGACCAGAAAGAAAATACACCGTTTAAACGGCGTTAACGTCATTTAGTCTCCTATAGATATAGTACATCAACATACCTTTAAATACAAAAATGGTAATAGGTTCCTATGATAATACAAAAGCTAACTGGTTTCAAGTGTTTTTGCTTTTAAAGTGCTTACTAATTCTTCATAGGATGTTTTTTTAATTTTTTTATAAAAAGCATCTCGATTGGCCAGAGCCACACTGGCGCCGTCCACAACCATATCATAAATACGCCATTGGTCGTCGGCCATCTGCATCTTATAATCCACCAGTGTTTTGGTGCCTTTATAGCGCACGGTCGTTTTTACCAATGCTTTATCCCCCATGAGTTCTTCACTGTCATAGGTCGTCTGGTCAGAACGTTTCATCAGTTTTTTTACCGCTCGATTTTCCGTCCAATCTCGCAGGACAGCCACAAATTCTTCTTGCTCGGTTTTGGATCGTACTTTCCAGTGTTTGCCCAAAGAAATCCGGCTGTGCCGTTCAAAGTCGAAGCTGCTAACGATAGAAAGACGTACAGCCGCATCTCCTTCAGGTGTATCCATGGAGCCTACCAAATTCTGTAAAGCTGTGTCTCTCTGTTTCAGGGTTTCTGTAGGAGAATTAGCCTGACCGTAGCTGTTTGAGAGGCCGATACCCAAGACCAATAATGCGGTTAACCCATTCATGGTCCATTTATTTTTTGCGCGTTGTAACAACATGTCTATTCGCTCCTATGTTCAAAGATTCAAGATCCGTCTTTATTTTCATGGATGACGAAATCGTCGTAATCCCCCTGAGAATCTGTTCGGGTCGCATTCCCATCCGTCAAGACACCTATGCCGATAGCGCTTTTGGGTGGTTTCTTACCGAAGTTTCGGATAAAGTCTTCATAGACATTCACGGATTCAGTCACCCATTCTCCTAGTTTTCCAGGACCAGTTTCAAGTACGATAACATTAGGCCGACCGATACCCTCACGCCGATGTTCTGTGCCGATCGGCAAGGTCGTGCTCCATACATACTTCAGTGTTTTCGGAATACGAAAAAAATTCTGATCCAGGACGACATAGACAGCCACCGCGCTGTCATTTTTCTCTCCAATCCGTTCATCTCCATTTTCAGGCAGCACGCGGGCGCGCCACCGCCAGGATAAAATAGGAAATTCACGTGGGTTCCAATCGTCCATTTCTTTTCGGATAATAATAGATGTCCCGTCATCCGATGCTTTAAGATACCGATTGCCTTCTTCTTCCTGGACCGAGTATAAATTACGGGCGAGTTCATCATCGCCTCGCCAAGCTTTCCATTGGGTTGGAAAGCTACCGGACGGGATATTGTCAAAGTCGTCCACCACGATGGAACTCATGCTGTTCCTGCTGCTTTGTAACATATCTGCCCAAGCATGGGTCGGCATCAATGAAGAGATGAATCCGGTCAACTGAGGCGGCTTTGGTATCTGTCCTGGATAGAGACGTAAATTGTCTTCCACCGGTGCCATACTGGATAAGATCGTCCAAAATAGCCCACCTGCCATCGTGAGTCCGATGCCACTCAAGAGTATGGATAAAAATCCAGGTCGTGTTTTTTCAGATCGGTCCATGGCTACATTCCTTTTATGGTAGGTCCGGCACGCCAACGCCGGTTACATGATCGAGTTCAGCCAGAGTCGTTTTTAAACTAAAAACGGCTTGATAATATTCATTTTGCATTTTGGAGTAGGCGGTATAGGCATTCAGAAGGTCCGCACTGTCACCGGTAATTTCAAACCCGATTGCAGATGAGGTCATCCATGATTTTGCAGATCGCATGGCACGGTCACTGTTGACCAAATTACCATTGGCTTCTATCACGTCCCGGTAGGTTCGTTCCACTTGAAGGGCAATCGCATTCATCGCCTGGTCTTCTTTGCTGAATAACTCCGCCAATTCCGCTTTTTGGGTCGCATGTCGTGCCTTGGTCAGGCCGAAACTGAAGTTTTGCCGTAGCGTAATCACCGCACCGGCGCGAAAAAAATTAAAATCGTCCCGAAGAAACGGATTATTGAAATTCGGTCTGTGAGGGGCAATACCCCATTGTAAGCTACTTACAAGGGCAATCTGCGGATAATAATCACTTTTTGATATTTTTAGCAACGATCTCCGCACCATGACGCCTGCCCGTAATTGCTTGACATCCGCTCGTTCAGCCCGCGCTCGATTGACATAGACCGCTAATACCTCGAGAGGTGCTGGCTCAATTTCTTCCTGAGGGGGGATGATATCGAAACCGATATTTCGGTCCATATTCAGGGTCATCATCATTGCGGCTTTACCCATCTCGATCGATTTATCGGCTCGGGCCAGATTTTTTTTTATTTCGTACTCAAACACATCGAGCTTTAACAAATCATTCTGACCGACTTCGTCGGAGCCCTCTTCGATAAGATCATTAATCTGCTGGCGCCCTTTTCTTGCATTTTCCTGCCCCTCTAACACGACCTCACGTAACTCTTTAGCCAGCACCAGACCGAAGTATGTTTTTTTCACCTGAAGCACGAGTTCGCTTTTTTTCTTCACTACACCAGCCTCTCCTGCTTCGACACCATATTGCGCTGCTTTTTTGGCATTGCTGATTTTGCCCCAGGTATATATCGGCTGTACGAGGTCAATTTGTGTACGGGAAAAGATGCCAATATCAGACAGGTCGCTTTCTATGGTCTCAATATTATTGGGGTCACCTTTTACACCAGGCGCCGGTCCAAAAATATTCGTCCATTGTAATTGCGGGATGATTCCGGCAAACTTTGCCTCACTACGTCTGGCCTCCAGCCGCTGTACCATCAGCGTAGCCTGTTCCACATCCGGACTAACCATGAGTGCCCGTTCAAGACACTGATCCAGGTTCATACGGATACGCTGGTCTGCGCTTTGAGCGCCTGCCTGTCCGACAAATACACTTGTGCAGAGAAGAATCAACATCAACCGCACGTTCATACCTCCAAGGTAAAATGCGAAGCGACGACTCGACGAGGCTGCGAATAAAAATGCTACAGCGTCGAAGTATACCCACGTTCTATTCGTATCGCCGTTTTGTCGCTTCGTCGATCTCCTACAAATATCGTACTACAACATATTAAACGTCACGATAACCGAGTTTGATCCAAGTTTTTTTAATTGGCTCATGCCGACAGTAAATGAGGGCTGTATTGCCCCGAGTTTCATAGCCATGGTTTTCCCGGCATCTGCCAAGGGGCGTGTATGGTATGGATGAGGGCCAACTTAAAGATAGTGTACATAGACGCCCATGTGGGCAGGCATGGCTGTCCGCATGGGCGTCTATCAATCTGCCGTCTTGGCAGGCCAATTCTTCAAGATCGTCGACCAGTATACAACTTGTACGTTCACAGGGCCGGTGGTTTTCCCATATCTCTTCTATGCCCATATAGATCGGAACTAAGCACCGCCAGCAGCCTCATTTTATATGAGCTTGTTCGGCCCGACTGGCGGCTTCCCGGTCTTGTGCCAGCAACCGGCCTGTGGAGATAAATACCGCCACCGCCATACCAATTCCACCTATACTGATGGTCCAGAACATCCAACTTAACAGATCCAACGCCGCAAAACAAAGCAGCACCATGGTAAAAAAATCTCGCTTGCTCATCATACGAAGCACATTCATTATCCGGGCAATCAGGCTGGCCTGAGGGCGTGCGGCATGTTCCTCAAAGGCCACGTTGAACCGGACCAGGCTGCCCCCTTCACCGGTATGCAATAAGTAATAATACATCACCAGAATGGATATGGTTACCATAGCAACGGAGGCAATCCCGACAGACCAGATCAGCGCCGTACCCACGAGGTGGCCGTGGGCCCACACAACGGCTGCAAAGAACGCGACATAGGTCAGATTGTCGGTTATGGTGTCGAGCCAGGACCCATAAGTAGATTCCCGAAAAGTTAATTTGGCCACTTCACCATCACAACCGTCCAGAATCGAGGAAAGCTGGAATAAAAACGCGCCGGCCAGAACGTCCCCATAGGTTCCATCCGCTACAAACCAGGCACCCAGTAAACCTGTTGCAAAGGTAATCAGGGTGACCATGTTCGGTGTGAGCGATGTCCGTACCAGCCACCGACTGATGCGGGTTGAAATCGGTCGATTAATATACCGGGAGACCCATCCATCGGTTGGTTTCCTCAACCGACGCAGAAGCATTTTTTCTGCGTGAGCCAGCATGTCCGGGGTGTCCACATCTTGCCAGAAGCCTGTACCGACGTCGAACGTTCTCATTTTTCCACGTTGGGCCAGGGATTGAATCCCATCACTGAGAGAACAACCCTCCTCGGTCAGGCTTGATGCCAGGGCTTCAAATAGCGTAGGCGTGCACAAAAACATACCGGTATCGATCGCATTATAGTCATCGAGCGTTTTGTTGATACGAACAACCTGGCCTTTGTGATCCTGAACCTTGGTGGCATCCTCTATATCGTATATTTTCTCTATCTTTCGATCCACCGCCAGGATGCATTCATCGTGTGCTATGGACGTTTCAAGCAGTCGAGTCAGGGTCTGTTCTTCAAAAAGATGATCTGCCATCAGAAGGGCAAATGGTCCCTCAATAAATGGCCGGGCGGCCAGTGCGGATACCCCGTTGGGAAGTTGCCATTGATCATTATGTACCCATTCGATGCAATCCGATACCTGCGTATCATGATCAAGCAAATCATGGAGTTGGTCGGCCGCATATCCAGTAACAATGACAAAGCGTTCAATGCCGGCCTTTTTTGCCGTCTTGATAATACGTTTAATAATAGGAACGCCGGCTATTTTAAACAAAGATTTAGGAATAGAACCTGTAACTTCCTGTAGGCGGGAGCCAGAACCTGCAGCGATGATGAGAGCAGTGGTGATCAAAATATGGTTTAATGGGTTGATGGTTGATGGGTTGATGGGTTGATGGACAATCAACCCACTAAAATATGGTTGAAAATCCCAGAGAGGCGTTAAGATAGGAACGTGTGGTGAACTCAACTTCTTTCTGGTAGTCCAATTGCAAGATCAAGGCGGCGCGTTTGGCCCAAAAATACCTTACCCCCGCACCGCTATCAACGAGTACTGGATTCCGTCCCGACCGTATCTCGACACCAGCCCCGACGCCCACAAAGGGCACCAGCGAGTTACTTAGTCCTGCCAGATTATATCGGTAAAAACCACCGACACGTATAATTTGTTCTACAGGTTCATAGTCTGCCGCGTTCTGCTGTTCGATCCCCCGGCCTGGTGACGAGATGAGAGGAGATTGAACAGATGATGTTAACCTTCTTGCTCGTACAGAAGGGTTTACAGCGAGGGCCAGGGGCTCTTGTTCATTCTGTGTCTCTAACTGATCTGTAGGGCTGACAATAGAAAAGACCCCTCCAAATTCGTGTGATTTTGTTATAAAATAGCCCGCTCGGAGCGATACCGTATTAGGATAGACCGGCTGAGCCGGTGTTTGACCGATGCCTTGAACTTCTATTTGCCCGGATGACCACTGGGGCTTTCGAGGCTGGCTGGTTGATGTTGAGCCCTCCGGCAGGCCTAATGCATAGGTGTCGATACCCTGTCGCTTTTGTTCTGACAACCAGGGGGTTGTTGAGGGTAACGCCTGTTGCTTCATCATAACAGCCAGAGAGCGACGTGCATACGGTTTGCCATCTGCGATGGTATGGCGGGTCGTTGATGCCATGGACATTGGACCGTTAGACTCAACTACTACAGTTCTCGTCGTTCCTACCAAACGCACCGCTTCATCAACAGGAATCAATCCGTCCTGAACCTGTAGCAGGGGTTTGGGAGGCTCAAGAGCCATGGCTATCAGCGGTAACGGGTTTGTGAAACGGGAAAAGGACGTTGATACGGGTATATGAAACAGGGGGACCGCACAAAATACAGCACATAGACCGACAATAATAAATGCCCGAAATCCTTCGATATACCTGGACTCCGCTCCACTGAGAATATCCCGAATACGCAGGGCGGTCAGAGATGCGGATTTTGCCATTTCGAGGACGCCACGCCATCGAGGATGCAGGGCCCCTTCTGCAACTTTCAGCAGGCTGGAAGCATAACTCTCGGGTCTTTGAGAAGCACGAATTACCGCAGTGTCACAGGCGCGCTCCGCTTCAATACCAATACGCTTTCCGGCATACCAGATTAATGGGTGAAAGAAAAAGAAAATTCTACTGAGCTGGACCAATAATACCGTGTAATGGTCGCGTCGTGCATAGTGCAGTAACTCATGAAGAAAGACCTGCTTGAGCTCTTGAGGCGAGAGTTGGATCAGGCACCAGGATGGGATGACGATGACAGGTTTCCCGATAGCGATCAGCGTCGGGCCGGCAAAGGCATCTGACATTCGCAATTTGATGGGGTGTTTAATGCCGACGTTAGCATGACATAGGTCGAACAAGGCCTGAGCCCAGGGGACCATGACTGGCATCGTTTGTTTGCTTCGCCAGTACAAGGTTGTCGTCCCTATAATAGTCCATATCAGGCCGAAGGCCACAGCACTTACCCACACCATACCCACCAGGGTATAGGCATGTAAAGACCACCATGAAGGTCCACTCAAGACGATGTGCGATTCTGTCAAGATGGACGTTAGCGGCGCTGGATGCCAAGGCAGGCTAAACGGACCTTGCCAGGGCAACAGGATAGATAGAAGCGGTTTTATAATAACCAGAATCCATAGAACATGACGAATCCTCGGAGCATGATCCTGATACAGCCGGAGTACCAACCATATGAGCGTGCCAAGGATCAGTGCTTCCATACTCGGTAACCAGAAAATATCCAACACCGTGTGACCTATCTGGTTGAGCATGGCCAGCATCTGCTCGATATTAGCCATCGGTATCCTCTATTAACTTTTGGTCCAATAATTTCTTCAGATCCTGAGCTTCTTCGATGGTGAATTTATCTGACTCGATTAAATGTAAGACGAGAGATCGTGAGGACCCTGAAAACAACTTGTCCACTACCGCACTTACCGTTTCTCGTCGAACGCCCTCAGGTTGGATGATGGCGCTATAAAGATAAGCCCGGCCTTGCTGGGTATATTCGACAAAGCCTTTCTGCGTTAAAATCGTCAGCACGGTCTGTACTGTAGTATAAGCTAAAGGCCGTTGAGCACGAAGTCCCTCGACGATTTGGCGAACAGTTGCATGGCCCAACCGCCATACAATGTTCATGACATCGAGTTCAAGATCCGTTAGTGAGAAAAGCTTTTTGCGTGGCATCTTACTCGTTCCTCGTTGAATATGTTGGCGCAAAAATGGGTGCCGACATATGGAAAATATAAACCGTATAATAGACGGCTGTTAATAATAATAGACCATATATATGATACCCTTTAATCAATTTGAAAGATAAATAACTGGTGGTGGATGTCAATCTAAAGATTACAAAGAACCGGGTGGCGATTGCTATTTGAGATACGCGATACAGAAAAAAATTGCTCCTTTTTAATCTGATCGCTATATTCGGCCCGAAACATAGACCTTCTCTCAGGACGTGATTGTATGGAGCATTCAATATTTTTTATTTCCGATGTGCATCTTGGTGCAGATACGTTTGAGGCTGAGGAGACAAAACGTCACCGGCTGATTTCGTTCATTCGCAGCCTCCGTGGACAAACGCCCCTGTTATATATTGTTGGCGACCTGTTTGACTTCTGGTTTGAATATCGAAGCGCGATACTGCGTCAGCACTACCGGGTATTGTATGAGTTGAGTGGCCTGGTAGAAAGCGGCACCAGGGTCGTCTATCTGGCGGGGAACCATGATTTTTGGCTGGGGTCGTTTCTCGACGAGCAGGTGGGTATAGAAACAGCATACGGCCCTCTGAAAGTTGACCATCAGAATAAACGGTTGTTTATTTGTCACGGTGACGGCATGATCTCGAAGGATTTGGGCTACCGGTTGATGCGGAAAGTGTTACACAATCGTTTCAGCATTCGATTGTTCCAACTCATTCACCCGGACCTCGGCGTGGCCCTGGGACGACGGATATCCAGGCTGAGCCGAAGCCATGGGGCTCCGACCGATTGGGATCCGCGCCTGGCCTATCGAGCCCTGGGCGTCTCTTTGTTGGAAGAAGGATACGACGTGGTGATATTTGGACACAATCACTGCCCAGATTTTCAACAGGTCGATAATAAAGTATATATTAACTTGGGGGATTGGGTAGAGCACTTTACTTATGGTGTCTTGTCTGAGGGAAAGATGGCCCTTCACTGGTATGAAGGGGACATGGATATTCGTGAATAAAACCCAATTCATCCATGATCATCTCCAAGCTCCATTTCTAAAAGCACCTTCGGGCATAAAAAGTACCGAAGGATACCCTGCCCTCGTTTCATCTTATGCGGGCAATCGATGGCGAGGACCCCGCTTTTCTTAAAATCAATCCACACCTTCTCATTATCTGCTATCAGGGCACCGGCCAATTCGCTGAGATCCGGTTCATGGCCGACACAGGCGATACGCATGGTGTTTGGATATTGTCCGAGCCATTTCAGGCCCCCGTCAATAGTGAATGCATGCCCGAGGATGGATGTCTCTACAACGGGTTCTTTCCATTTCATGCCCAGAGCCAAAAGATCAGCTGTTTCCTTGGCTCGTACCAGCGGACTGGTAGCCAGGATGTCGAACTGTATGCCCATGTGTCGCAAGGCGCTTGAAATAATTCTCTGTTCCTGGCGGCCGCGGTCGGTGAGCGGTCGGAGGGCGTCGTCGGGGTAGCGGCTCGCACTGCGCTCTTCTGCCCTGGCATGTCGAATCAGAATCAGACGCATAGGGGAATCGGTGATTTAGTGGATAGTGAATGGTGATTTAAAAGCAATCAACCAATCACCATTCAGTCATTGTTTTTTAGGCCCAGGCCTGGTGCATTCGGGAGGATCAGGCGCCCATTTTGTACCGTGACGCCGGTATACGGGTCGTTCGAGATGAGAAGATGTCCGTCCAGGTCGGCATAGTCTACAAGCGGAGTCAAGTGCGCGGCGGCGGTGATTGCTACAGACGTTTCAATCATACATCCGATCATCACTTTTAACCCATGTGCTCTGGCCGTATGAATGAGCCGCACCGCCTCGCGCAGGCCTCCGCATTTCATCAATTTTATATTGACCCCGTCTACGCAGTCTGCAAGACGGGGAATATCGGCAGCCATCAGGACACTTTCGTCTACCATAATCGGCATAGTGGCTGCTTCACGGACTTGCCGTAAGCCATCCAAGTCGTCTGGCGGCAAGGGCTGCTCTACGAATTCTACATCGAACTGAGCCAAGGCCTGAACCATATCGATGGCCTGCGCGACGCTCCACCCAGCATTGGCATCCACCCGAATTTTAGCATTCGACTCCGCACGGATCGTCCGCATAATATCCAGATCGTATGCGGACCCCAGTTTTACTTTCAAAGCAGGATATTCGGCGGCTTCTCGTACTTTTTGCCGAATTTTATCGGGTTTGTCTATGCCGATGGTAAAGGATGTGGTCGGTGTTCGGTCAGGATTCAGGCCCCAAAGTTGATATAAGGGAACCCCGAGTTGCTGGGCAGCAAGATCATGCAGGGCAATGTCCACTGCTGCTCTGGCGGATGCACAACCGGATAAGTGGGTTTGTAAAAGCCGGTCTATATCCTCCAGAGCAAACGGATTGTCCCCCAGGAATGAGGACACGGCGGTCAAGGCGTCATGAACGGAGGTTACATTTTCACCATAATAGGCGGAAGGGGCCGCTTCTCCCCATCCGGTATGTTCCCCGTCCGTTATGGATACCAGCACATTTTCTTTACGGGTACTGACTTCACGTGAAATGCGAAACGGGTGGATAAGATCCAGACGGATGGTTTTAGCGTGAAATTGCATGGGATGTAATTGGAGAGACGTTAAGCCGCCTCACCCCTTCAAGATTTTTGAAGTTTACGAGTATAGGAAGGTTGAGGGGCATCCAATTCTTCCCGGATGGCATGGAGCAGGTCACTCGGGGTAAACGGTTTCTCAAGTAGAGGGACGCCGGTAGCGAATACCGTATGTTGAACAAGCGAATCATCTGCGTAGCCTGTAATGAAAATAATACGGATATCCGGATGAGATCGTATTAACCGTTGCGCCATCTCATCGCCATTCATCATCGGCATGGCGACATCCGTGATCACCAGGGATATTGGCTGCTCGGTTTTCTCAAATACCGCCAGGGCATCTGCCCCGTTGCCTGCCTCCAGAACCGAATAACCGACGCCTTGAATAATTTGCTTTACCATCTCCCTGAGCTCATCTTCATCTTCAACCAGCAGAATAGTTTCCATCCCGGCCTTTGCCTGTGCTCCGGCAGGGGGCCTGTAGATCGATTCAGTTGCACTGGTTTCGTGCTCATTCGAAACTGGTAAATAGATTGTAAACGTGGTCCCTTCACCGGTTTTACTTTTTACTTTAATCTGTCCGTCGCTCTGAGTCACTATGCCGTAAACCGTGGCAAGGCCTAACCCCGTCCCTTTACCCTGCTCTTTGGTGGTATAAAACGGTTCAAAGAGATGCGCCTGAACGGCATCATCCATACCATGTCCGGTGTCGCTGACCACTAATTGCACATACGGTCCCGGGGTCAGACCGAGCAGTCGGGCATTATGCTCGTCCAGAGATGTGCTGACGGTAATGAATTTTAATATGCCCCCGGAAGGCATGGCATCTCTGGCGTTGACGGCCAGGTTCATAATGACCTGTTCAATCTGAGTCTGGTCTGCGAAGATAGCCTCAATCGTCGGGTCCAACTCAACCTGCACTTCGATATTTTCGGCCAACAATCTGTCCAGCATGGTATCAAGATTAGAAAAGACATCGTTGAGTAACAGGATCTCAGGTTTTAAAACCTGACGTCGGCTGAACGCCAGAAGCTGCTGGATCAGCGCCGCGGCCCGATGGCCGGTTTTCTGTATCTGGGTGGCGTTTCTATGAAGCGGGTTTTCTATGTCCACTCTTTTTTCTATGAGATGGGCATAGCCGATGATCGATGTTAACAGGTTATTAAAATCATGTGCAATGCCGCCAGCAAGGCGGCCGATGGCTTCCATCTTCTGGGACTGACGCACCTGATTTTCCAAGCGTTCCCGTTCAATGAACAGGCCCAACTGCGTACCGATGGTTCCCATAATTTGCAACAGGTTTTCATCGGGTTCTTCAAGATTCGGATCACAAAATTCGAGGACGCCCAATACTTCATCACCTACGACAATGGGAAACCCCATGCCTCGGATATCGGCGGAATCTTC
>Ga0114999_10000384_pt1 | contig 65350 bp, 45 predicted proteins | sample ArcticOcean_MG_C_3_FD_89820 | JGI IMG/M metagenome (GOLD analysis project Ga0114999, IMG submission 89820) | Marine microbial communities from western Arctic Ocean - ArcticOcean_MG_CB8_126 | ecosystem: Environmental > Aquatic > Marine > Oceanic | place: Arctic Ocean: Canada Basin | collected...
CATGGTGGAAACTTAGGGTTGGGTGGCTGGGGTCGAGCGAAGCGAGCCCCCAGCGTTGTCGGACTGGGGGCTCACTTCGTTCGACCCCAGCCACCCTGACTTTTGACTCTGACAAAGCACTAGTGTGTGCCTGACTGATTGCGGTGCTCTGAGATTTCACATGCGCACCGGCCGCTGGACTGCTCTGCCTGACAACGGCCAGTCACCCATCATCTCGGGCGTGCATTCGAAGCACTCTGTTTCCCGCCGCGGAAGCGGGAGAGTTCAGTTCGCATCGCTGCCTTCATGTCGACGCGCTGCTTGTCTTCCGGACCGGAGATGAGCCGGACATCGTCCAGCACCAGCAGGTCGCCTTCACGCACCAGCAGCACGCGAGCTCCGAAGTAGTCGTCTCCGAAGCTGGCGACGGCGCGGTCCTCGGTGAATTCGAGCGCACGCAGCGGGACCGCGAAATGATCCGCTGGCTGCAAGCCGATGCGTGGCACGCGTTCGGTGTGCCACACTGCATGATTCAAATCACGAGAGGAGAGTCGCTGCAGTGATTCGATGTCTGTGTTCTTCAATGCCTCGGCGAACCGCAGCACGGGAATCATGACCGCGAGTGTCTGCCTCAGTGAATTTGGTCGGCCCACCACCGGCATCAGCACATCGTGCACAAACAACTGCCCGCCCTGATCGTGCAGGACATAAACCAGAGCACGCGAGCCTTGACTGACCGTTACATGTGTGACCGGGCCCATGAAGATTGTCGAAAGGACTCGTGGTGTGACGTTTTCAATCTCCACCATGGGCAGGTCGAGGAACAGGCGGTCGTCCATCTCCGGCCGTTCCCACACTTCGCGGCGGAAGTCAGCCGTCGACATCAGCCGAACCGAATCCAGTTCACGCAGCGAAAGTGACTCGGAGAAAATCTGCACCATTGCGTGCGACAGGAACATGGCCGACAGACGCTTCTGCTCGCTGCCATCGAGTTCATACAGCGTGACTTCGTCAACCAGATATTGAACCGGCGTTTCCGAATCTTCCCCCTCGATGCGGACCATGCTGAGCTTCACGATTTCGTTTGAGAGCGGGATCATGAAATCTGCAAAACCGCTTTCGAGACGCACGTCATACAGCGTTGCGGCAGCTTCGGCCGTCGGCAGTGGTACGGTGCTCAGGCGAGTCGACTGCAGGCAGCTGTCGAAAAACACCGGTCGCGTGACGCTCTTCAACTTCTCTTTGTCTGCGCCGTTGTACGCGTCCAGGAATGTTGCCGCCGAGGCGAGCACTGTGGCGAACTGGCGAACCGATCCGATGTGCTCGCCATTGCGTCGGGATTCCACGGCCAGATCGTCGACTCGCCAGGTCCCCTTCAGCTTACGGAAAGAGATAACCATCTGACCGGACTTGCGTGGCAGACGCACGACCGCAACGTCTTCGTCCATTTGCACTTCCGGACGCAGTCGGGTCTCGGACGCTCGATCACCGATCGTCTGTTCGGCGAGCCGTTTCAGATACGCCGGGGGGATCGATGCCATGATCCGCGCGAGGTCCGGCTCCGCCAGTCTCAGCATCTCGCGTCGATGGCCCTGGTCCCAGGCAGACAGGAATTCCCGCACGGTGGCTACCAGGTCCATCAGCTCGGTGACGGGTTTGTGCGACGTCACTCCATCGCGTTCGCGCGTCAGAATGATGTCGTCGACGACCCATTTCCCGGTATCCGAATTCTTCACCAGCTTGAATCGGAACTTCTTTGAGCTCTTGCCAAAGCGTCCGGTGACACGTCGCTCAAACTCGCTGACTTCGTCGACTTTGGTAACTTCCAGATCGCCCTTGGGCAGCTTGAGCAGCGAAAAATCCTCGACGGCATCAGGCCGACGCAGAGCTTTGTCCGCGAACCGTCCCGATGCACTCGACTTTAATTCCTCGAAGTTTTCGGTCTGAAGAGCTTCCGTAAACGCCGATATCGATCGGGTTTCCACAAAGTTGGCACACCCGGAGATCACTAACGTGGCGAGAGCACACAGCGACGCGGCGACACACGGAGAGGATCCGGCGTTGCCGGGCAGGGCATACGCAGGATTATCCGCCTTGCGGGTCGGACGAATCATGAAAGGCTCGAATGGAAGGTTGTGTGCGAGACGCAGAAAAGGCGGGAAACTCGACGTGGGGGACCGGCGTAGAACCGCCAGTCCGAAATGGGGTGCGGGCTTGTCGCACATTCGCCGAATACGGTCAATACGGACCGGTTGACGCTTCCAGACGATGTTTTTGGTGAGGGCGAGGCTCCGGCGGAGCCACCGATCGCGGAATACGTGCGGCTCGGCGGGAGCCTCGCCCTCCCTGCCAGCCGCTCGGTGACTACCGGTTGCCAGATGAGACCAGTGACTGCTGATCCGGATGGAAGAATCGTCGCCAGAATCGGGCTCTGTTCTGTGTTCTTCGCTGATCGGCAAATGGTGGACGGTCACCAGGACCTGCGGGATCGGGGTAGCCCTGCATGCCAGCGAACGGGAGAGGGCCAACTGTCTGTCCGAAAACCGTGTTCAGGTCGGCGTCTTTGTCCCAGCCCACATTGTGCAGGATGAAGTCGCTGGTCCAGCCGCTGGGTAACTCGGGTCCGTCGGAGCGGAAGCGGAGATCCAGTTCGTCTCCAGCACCCAGCAGTGCCTGGCGGTTGTCCGCCTGCCTGATTAGGTTCAAGACGTCACCGTACGCCGTCAGTCTGCCTTCCATCGGTGGCCATTTGGGCTCAGTGGTCAGACGGCTGTAGTCGTAGCCGTCCGGTCCGAGTCCGGGATGCGGGACTTTCGCGGAGAAACCCCGATATCGCAGGTTGGCCGACTGCAACGGCATTTCTGTCGTGCGAATCTCGACCGGCTGTTCGTCGACCGTGAAGAAAGCATGGTCCCAGTAAAGCTCCATCGTGCTGGCGATTCGCACGCGGTAATCGTCCGTGAGAAAGATGCCGGACAAATCGACAGCGATTGTCTTGGTCTTACCGCCGGGAAAGCCCATGAAAGGTCGCACTTCCGTCCATTCGCCGTTCTCGTTCGGGACATGCACTGACGGAGGAGCTGTCGATTCCAAATCCGGGCGTTGAGAAATCGCGATGTTGAGCGACGTGTCGGTCGGCCGAATCCAGCCGGTCAGAAACAGCGTGATCTGCTGCGGATCATCGAGTTCGCCGAGGTCGACTTCCAGAAAATGAGGTTCTGTCAGCCCCTGCTTGAATCGACGGTCGAAGCAGGCCAGGTAATCGTCGTCCCGCTGCGCGATCTTCGCCAGAACGTCACGGCCTCTTTGATCTCGGGCAGCGACCGGCGTGCGTGCATTGTGCACCGTGTGGACCTTGAACTCGGAGACGGAAGGCGGGCCGACTTTCTCATTTGAGTAGATCGCCGTGTCGGCTGGCCGGTCGATGCGCAGCAGACGCACGGAATCGATGTAGCCAATCTCCCACAGCTCCTCGGTCATTCGCAGTCGATACTCGCCGTCGACTTCCTGCAGCAGATTTCCATCGATCTTCAGATATTCCCACTCGCGCGGCGGCGCGAGTACGCCGTCTGCCAGTTGCAGCCCGATCGGTGCCGCCCACAGGCAGTCGGTTACGAAAACGAACTCCCTGCCGTTCCACGCGTAGAGATACGGGCACGAGCCTTTCAAGTCCTGCTGCAGCCAGATGACCTGTGCGTGCTTCGGACTGACAACGTGTTCGGGAACACCATTGGTCCACAGAACACGCACGGATTCCGCCAGCTCACGTTGCCCCAGCCCGAAGTGAGTCGTGCGACCGGTCACGACCTGCGGCTGCCACAATGTGCCCGCGTTGAGTTCGATCAGGCTTCCAATGCCGTGCAGGTTCACTCGCTGATTTGGCATCTGAGCCTGCTTACCCTCGTCAGCTCGAATCGGCACGTTGATCCAGTGATTGGCGTTGCCGCCAGTATTGGACAGCAGTTCGACGGACTCCGCACACGCGACGATCAGATCGAGGTCGCCGTCGTCGTCCATGTCCGCGACATCGCACGCCACAACATCCGATGGCAGCTCAACGGTCAGTTCCGGCGCGGGCTGGAAGTGTCCCAATGGACCACCACGAAAAGTCGTGAGTGTCGACGCGTGCCATGTCAGGGCGTCGAGATAACCATCATTGTCAAAGTCCCACGTCATCAAGCCGGCCGCGGGTTGTTCAGCGATCGCCTGTGGTTCGAGGAAGCGGACCACTCCGGCGTCGGGATTCGTCGTGGGATGGAATCGTGTCGACTTCTCACCGGCTGTAACCAGGTCCCATGAGAAGTTGGAATCCGCATCAATCAGAGCCATCGCGGCGGCCGATTTGATGGCGGCTGCATCGTCGGGAAATTCCTTCCAGCGCAGTTGCCCGTGCAACTGGTTTTCGAGGACACCGGCCGTTCCTTCGCCCAGGCACACGATGTCGATTGAGACGTTGCGGTTCCAGTCGACCGCCAGCAGCGTATGGATGCGAGCCTCGGCCGACGGCAGTTCCGAGAACTGCGAATGGGCCACGAACGTCGGCTGCTCGCTGTTCAGCCAGATACTGACGCCCTGCCCGGCTGAGAGGATCAGGTCCAGGTCGCCGTCGTGGTCAAAGTCGACCGGCAGACCGGACAGCACGTCCTGAACGGACTGAAACTGCTCGTTCTGTTCGACCGACACCAGCGTGCGTTTGTGAGATTCCTCGTCGAGGTGGTTTTCGAGGAACATCGCGCCGGCGGCCCCGTAGACGACGATGTCGAGATCCGCTTCGGCACGCTGCTGCTGCTGTTCCTCACCGTCCGAAACCGGCACGTCGACCATGACGGCGTCGCGATCGAAATCAAACAGACACATGCCGCGCTGCCCGCTCGGAAGATCGACAGACACGGTCTCGGTCCAGTCGCCAGACTCATCCCGCGCCCAGACTGAGACTCGGGCATCCTGCAACACAACCAGCTCGATGTCCGAATCCAGATCGAAGTCGATAGCGCGAATCGCAACAGCGGACGTCAGATCGGCAGGAACACTCGACTGGCGTTCGAGTGTGACCGGAATCTCCGCCGTGAATTTCGGCTTCGGCACGGAATGCTGCTGGTAGTACAGCGAACTGAAATCGTGAACGACAAACTCCAGCAGGTGCCGGTTGACTCGCTTCTCGTCGTTCTGCCTCGCAACTTCCGGCTTCAGCACATTGCTAAGGAAGAACGCGTTCTGTTTGACTGGTTTCCAGTCGTTTTCGTCCAGTCCCGCAATGCCGCGGTCGATCAGCTCGTTCACATCCAGTCGCCCGAAGACTCGAATCTTCTCGACAAGCGGAGCCAGCATGGTACGGGCTGCTTCGAACGTCTGCCGAATCTGCGGGTCTTCCTGTTTCGCCTGCCAGTTGAGCCACTCCTGCATCACATGCAGGTTGTCCGGAGCGTGTTGCCAGGTGTTTCGCAGTGCGTCTCCCGCCTGACTGTTCAGCTCCTCGTCGTCGGACGCACTGGCCACGCGGTACAGCTCGTACCACAACGCCGAGTCATCCCCATCGATTTCGAGAGCGGACTTGATGTCCTCAACCGCCTTGCGATCGTCGCCGATCATCTGCCGGAATCGACTGGCAACCATGAATGCATCCGGCTGCTGAAAATTCTCCGGGCTCTTCGAATCGGTCATGCCTTTCAGGAGCCTGGCGATGGCGTCTGTCGTCCGTTTCACGAGCGTTTCCGGGTTGTCCCGTGGCGTTCCAGCGTCTGCTTTGTCCTGCAAGTTCTGGCCCGGCGGGGCATCCTGGCTGGTCTCCAGCTCGGCCGATCGCAGCAGAAGCGTGATCGCTAGATTCTGGAACCCGAGCAGTTCATCCGGAGCCCGCATGGCGATGGCTTCAAACGTCGCATCCGCATCGGCCAGATCCAGATTCTCGAGCATCGCGATACCCATGTTCTTCAGTTCAACGATCTCGGTCAGGTTGGGCGCGATGTCGGGTCCGTTGTTGTCCGGTCCGTTGGCTGGCTGAGACATGAAAAAAGGCGTCAGGCCTGCGGCCCCCATCAGAATCAGGATGCCGACCTGGTACGGACGCAGTGACCGCTGCGGGCGAGTTTCCATATTGCGTCTTTCGTTGCGACGAGTTCGAGTCGGACTGGGGCGGGATTCTGCGAAGCGACCGGAAGGCTGTCAAACTGCCATAACCTGGGTGAACCAGAACGAATGTGGTACGCCGATTTGTCATTAGTTATTTGTCAATTCTCATTTTCCATTGCCAGGCTGGGGTCGAGCAATGCGAGCCCCAGCCATCCATCCTCCCGTTCCGTCGCCATCGTTTCCCGGATAAACCGGAAATCTGCCTATAATGACAACGCTCGGAATTCGAGTTCCATCCCGCTGCCTGAATGCCCCGCCTGAAACCTCCCAATGCTGCTGACCCGCCTGGCCGTGCATCGGCCTGTCACTACGATGATGGCCTCGGTGATTGTTGTCCTGCTTGGCTGGATGGCACTCACGCGGCTGCGCGTCGATTTGATGCCCGACACCGACTGGCCGATCATTTCGGTCACGACGCTCTATCCCGGTGCCGGGCCCGAAGAGATCGAGACCCTGATCACTCGCCCGATGGAACAGGCAATCGGTTCCGTGCAGGGCGTCATTGATCTTTCGAGTCAGAGCATGGAGGGCAGCTCGAACGTGCGAGTCGAGTTTGCCTGGGGATCGGAACTTGATTCGGCCGTTGGGGATATTCGAGCTCGACTGGAACGTCTGCGGCCCACTTTGCCACCAGGCATCGAACCGCCCTATATCCGCAAATACGACTCGTCCGATGAATCGATCCTGTATCTCGGCCTGAAGACGGATCTGCCGCCGGTCGAGTCGACGCTGCTGGCCGAAAATCGTATTGCCCCACTGCTTGAACAGGTGGACGGAGTCGCGCGCATCCGAGTGCGCGGCGGGACTCGGCGAGAGATTCAGGTCGACCTGGATCGCCAGAAACTCGAATCGCTCAATATGAGCGTCATCGACGTTTTGACGGCACTGGAATCCGACAATGTCAATCAGCCGGCCGGTGACCTGGACGAGGGACACCTGCGGATGCTGGTCCGCAGCCGCGGCGAATTCACAACGCTCGATCAGATCGAGGACACAGTCGTCCGGCAGCAGTCTGGTCGCGCGGTCCACATTCGCGATATCGGTTCGGTGGTGGACGGCGAGGAAGAACGCACCGAACGCACGCGTGTGAACGGCGTGCCCGGACTGCTGCTGTACGTCAATCGGCAGTCCGGATCGAACACGATTGAAGTCAGTGACGGTATCCGGAAAGTCGTCGATGAAATCAATGAGTCGTTTCCGAATATCGAGCTCACCGTCCGCACGGACAAATCGGACTACATTCGACAGGCTATCAGCAACGTCCGCGAGGCCGCGTTGCTGGGTACGGGACTGGCCGTAATTGTGCTGCTGGTCGTGCTGCGAAGCTTTCGAAGCACAGTCGTAATCGCCATCACGATGCCGTTGTCGGTGCTGGCGACGTTTGTGCTCATCTACTTCAGCGGGTTCTCACTGAACATGATCTCGTTCGGTGGGCTGGCGTTGGGTATCGGGCTGCTGGTCGACAACTCGATCGTGGTGATTGAGAGCATTTTTCGAAAACGGGAAGACGGTGTGGATCGCATCACGGCAGCGATCGAGGGCACTCAGGAAGTTTCGTCGGCCATCGTGGCCAGCACGCTGACGACGCTGGTCGTGTTTCTGCCGCTGCTGTTCATCAGTGACCGAACCGGCATCATGCTCCGCGAACTGGCCGCAGTCGTCTCGTTCTCGCTGATGTGTTCGCTGATCGCGAGTTTGACGCTGACTCCCATGCTGACCGCACGCTGGCTGTCGGACACCGGTGAATCGGTGAGGCACCCGGCGACGCGACTGGTGGCCACGTTTCACGGCATCAACGGGTTCCTGTTCGGGCTTGTCGAGCGGCTGTACAGGGCGATCCTCGGAATCGCGATGCGGACGCCGCTGATTGTGTCGGTCCTGTTATTTCTGGCGGTTTGCATTTCGATCGGTCTTTGTCCGCGAATTGGTACGGAGTTTCTTCCGAACGCCGATGCCGGGCGGCTGATGGTCGATGCCGAAATGGCGCCGGGTATCCTGACGGAAACTCTGGACGAACAGTCGAAGAAGATCGAAGCCTCGATCCTGAACGCGATTCCGGAAGCCACGACGATTGCGACTTACGTTGGCGACGAAGCTGAGGATTCCGAAGAGTGGAACGAAGCCTGGTTCAGTATCCACCTCGTCGGGCGTGACCAACGAAAACGCGGCGCCGAGGAGATTCGCAAAGAACTGGTCGATCGCGTGGGCATGGTTCCGGGGATGAAGATCAAGGTTCGCGTGCGGAACGATCAGCTTCTGGCGCGGGCCTTCAGCCGGAACAGGGATCGGTTGTATGTGGAAATCCGCGGGCACGATCCAAAGACGGCCGACGAGTATACCGATCGAATCGTCGCAGCCATGAACCGTGTCCCGGGACTGATCAATGTTGAAGCATACAAGTCCGATCGGCGTCCCGAGGTGTCCGTGCGAATTGACCGGGCCAAGGCAAACTCGCTGGGCATCAGCGTAAGCACGATTTCTCAGACGATGGAAACAGCTATCCGTGGGACACGGTCAACGGTCTTCCGCGAAGAGGGCGATGAATTCAATGTGCTGGTGCGATTGCGAGAAAGCGATCGCGGTCAGATTCAGGATCTGGACCAGATCGGCGTGGCCACACCGCAAGGTCGAATCATTCCATTGAAGAACCTGGTCACTTTCACACCGGGGGAATCGTCCGCGGCGATTTACCGCCGAAATCGACAGCGTGTTACGAACGTCGGCGGAAGTGTCGAGGACCGATCACTCGGCGACGTCGCGGCGGACCTTGAGCGTGAGCTGCAACGTCTTCCGCCGGTGGACGGCTTCTCTGTCCGTGTTGGCGGCGATTGGGAAGATCAGCAGAAGAGTTTCGCCGCCCTGACCAGTGGGTTCATTATTGCCGTGCTGCTGATGTACATGGTGATGGCTTCTCAGTTTGAGTCATTCCGCGATCCGCTGCTGATTCTGATCTCGCTTCCGCTGGGAGCGATCGGCGTCGTCGGGATCATGCTGGCTACTGGGACGACTCTGAATGTGCAGTCGTTTATCGGGCTGATCATGCTGGCCGGGATCGTCGTCAACAATGCGATTGTGCTGATTGACTACATGAACCAGCTCAAGCGCCGCGGTGACGGGCTCAGTGTTGACGAGATCGCCAAACAGGCAGCCACACGTCGATTCCGACCGATTCTAATGACGACGTTGACCACAGTGCTCGCGATGTTGCCAATCGCGCTGGGACTCGGCGACGGCGGCGAGTTGCAGGCGCCCATGGCCCGAGTCGTGATCGGCGGTCTGACGAGCGCGACTCTGATTACGCTGCTGGCCATTCCCCTGGCCTGGCGCGCCGTACATCGGGAACGTCTCGATTCGAGCCCGCTTAGCGATAAATCGACCGCGTCGCCCGAACCGCAGGCGGCTTTAACGGCCCGAACCTGACGTCCCGTGCGAGCTGTCTGCATTTCAGCCAGCGATATCGAATCTGCGACGTAAACTCATTTGCCGCTGGTTCGGGCCATGCGTGCGGATACCGTCGGTGAATTCATGTTCGGCGCGGGTCTCCGACCCCGCCGGATGACTCGACCGGAGGTCTCCCAGATCCACGCGTCAATTGATGATTTGCACGGGGCTGCGGGAGACCTGCGGTCAAGGCAGCGGCGGGGTCGGGAGACCCGCGCCGAACGAGGTCGAGACAGAGGCGGGATCGGGAGACCCGCGCCGAACGAGTATTGAGCAGTTCGACAGGTCGACGGATAGCCAAACGCGCGTTGATTCCGTTGAAAAAACTCCCGTATACTCACCTGATTCAATGCACTCGGCAGGGACGCCGACGGTCGGATTTCGAGGGACACCTCTATGCCAGCAAGTTCATCGCCGAGGGATCGGAAATCCGCCATTCAGGAATTCTTCATCGGCGTTGATGTCGGCGGGACGAACATCCGAACCGGCGTCGTGACGAACACCGGGCGGCCACTCTCATGCGTCGTTGTTCCGACGCAGGGTGAAAAGGGGCCCGATCACGGTCTGGAGACGATCCGCAATGCGATGGTTCGAGCCATCGATGCCAGCCCCGTTCGCATGCGCAACATCACCGCGATTGGACTCGCTGTTCCGGGCACTCTGGACATTCCCAATGGAATCTGGATGGAGCCCGCGAATCTGCCGACATGGCGGAACATCCCCGTACGGCAGCACATTGCAGACCACTTTGAGTTACCGGTCACTCTAAAGAATGATGCGAATGCCGCTGCCTTTGGCGAATTCTGGGCAGGGGCCGGTCGTGGGGCGCACAGCCTTGTGCTGTGGACACTGGGCACGGGAGTTGGCTGCGGTCTGATCGTCAATGGGAAGCTGGTCGAGGGCGCTCACTCGCACGGCGGTGAATGCGGCTTTCTGTACATTCAAATGGAGAATGGACGGCCCTGCGCGACCGGCATGAAGGGCACGCTTGAGGCGTACGCGGGTTCCGCCGGGATGATCACACGGTGCCACGAGGCAATCGCCTCCGGTGAACACTCGACGATTCTATCGGAGCAGGTCGCTGCCGGTCAGGACATTACGCCGCTGCTGATCGCACGCGCTGCCGAACAGAACGATCCACTGGCCCTGCGACTGGTAGACGATTCGGCGCGTTTCATGTCATACGGCACTGCGAATCTGATGCACACAATTGATCCGGACGTCGTCCTCTTCGGAGGCAACATGACGTTTGGCCGCAACGGCACACCGCTGGGTCGTCGTTTTCTGCAGACGGTCCGAGACGACGTGAAGGGGCTGACGTTTCCAGTTCCTGGCGAAAACGTGCGTGTCGACTATGCCCAACTCGGTGGCAAAGCGGGTATCATCGGGGCCGCTGGCTGTGCCTGGGCGGCATTTGGCGCTGAATCGACGGCAGGGATGCGTGAAAACGCTGGTTAAGCGGTGCCGAACTCTCCGTGCGTGCAGCCTGCATTGTGTTGGAACAGGGGATCGTTCCTTGCTGCCGAACGGCGAAAGGACCCACCCCCTCTTTCAATGGAACCGCATTCAATCTGCCGATCCGTTGATGGAGCTTTCATGGCTACCACGCCTGAATCGCCCGCGCTCGCTGCACTTGCCAGTCAGCCAGCCTACGTTCCTGCCCATACCAGTCCTGCGAAGGCTCCTGCCGCAGTCGCGGAGGACGCCCCTCCCGATGAGTCTGACGCTCGTTTGCGTCGCTGCGAGGCCACGTTGGGGCACGCGTTCGACGACCAGCAACTGCTGATCCAGTCTTTGACGCACGCGTCGATCGCCCGAACGCGGCTTGAATCGAATGAACGTCTGGAATTTCTGGGCGATGCGATTATGGGCACGGTGGTCTGTGAGTACCTGTTCACGACGTATCCCGAATACGCGGAGGGAGAACTCACGCGAATCAAGTCGTCGGTCGTCAGTCGGAATACGTGTGCCCGACTAAGTAAGGAGCTTGGGATCGGCGAGTGCCTGCTGTTGGGAAAGGGGTTGGCTGTCCACGAACGCATTCCCGACTCAATTCTTGCTGCTTCTTTCGAGTCCGTCGTGGCCGCCCTGTATCTGGATGGAGGTTGGGATGTTGCCCGGATGTTCCTTCTGAAGTCGCTCGGCCCCGAAATCGAAAACATCGCCCAATCCACGCACGGTCAGAATTACAAGAGTCAGTTGCAGCAGCTTTCTCAGAAAGACTTCAGCGAGACACCGGTCTATCGTCTGATGGACGAGAAGGGGCCGGACCATTCGAAGTGTTTTCAAGTAGCGGCCGCGATTGGCGAAAAACTGTATCCGTCCGCCTGGGGGCCGAACAAGAAAGAGGCAGAGCAGCATGCTGCTCGCAATGCCTTGAAGACGCTGAACTCACCGGAGTCGGAAATCGACGAGCCAGCCGCGGCTGCCGACACGACCGCGACTGCCGTCGTCGAAGATTCGGAGTGACGCGAACGGGCTGAACCAGCTCAGCTCAACAGCACTTCTTACGGATGCCGTAACGCTCGCCCGGGCAGATTTCCTGTGTGCTCACCGTCTTCCAGCACAAGCCGCCCGTTGACGATTACGTGAACGATGCCCCGGTTGTATTGAAACGGCTCGGTGTAGGTCGCCCGGTCAATGACCGTGTCCGGATTGAAGATCGTGACGTCGGCCGCGAGCCCCTCGCGCAAAACGCCGCGGTCCAGCAGTCCCGTTTTGGCCGCGTTCAATGACGTCATCTTGCGAACTGCATCTTCGAGCCTCAGCAGTTTCAGCTCTCGCACGTACACGCCCAGGACACGCGGAAACGTGCCGAAGTTCCGCGGATGGGGGTTGCCCCGTCGCAGGGGTCCTTCGATCGCGTAGGCCGAACCATCCGAACCGACCGAACACCACGGTTGGCTGAGTGCCAGGTTCATGTCCTTTTCCGTGTGATGCGCGTACACCGTGCTGACCGACCCGCCTTCGTCAAGCAGCAGATCGAACAGCTCATCGAGCAGATCCGCGTCCTTGCGGCCTTTTGTGCGAATGGCCATGACGCGGTCCATCGTCAGCCCGCGGAAGGTCGAGTTGGCACTGACCAGCATGCGGCTCCAGTCGCGGCCCACGGCGGTGTAGTGGTTGTACCAGCCGGGGATCCCGTTCTCGATGTCGTGCTTCAGACGTTTTCGAAGTTCTGGGTTGCGAAGCCGCTCAAGCAGTTTCTGACGACCGCCCTCATGCGCCCACGGCGGAATAATGCTGACCAGATTGTTGTTGCCTCGCGTGTAGGGATACACGTTCGCCTGAATATTCAACCCCTCGGCCCGGGCGTCTTCGATCAGTTGAACGACTTCGTGCATGCGCCCCCAGAACTCCTGGTCGGCGATTTTCAGGTGGATGATGTCCACTGGAACGCGACTGCGACGTCCGACCTCGATCGCCTCACGCACGGAATCGAAGACCCCGTCACCTTCGTTTCGGATATGCGTCGAGTAGATGCCGCCGTGCCGGGAAACGACTTTGCACAGTTCGACGACGTGCTCGGTGGTCGAGAGCGAACCGGGCGGCATCATCACCTGACTCGACAGGCCCAGTGCCCCGTCGCGCATGGCCTCATCGACAAGCACTTTCATCGCTTCGATGTGACCGGGTGAGGGCGTCTGGAATGAGTCGCCCATGACCGACCGCCAGACGTTATTCAGTCCAACATAAGAAGCCACATTGACCGCCACACCGGACTTGTCGATCACGTCGAAATAGCCACCCAGAGTCGTCCACGACTGCTTTTCGCCCTGGACAGTGAACTCCTGCGGCGACAGCTTGCCCTGATACGGTCCCGCCGAATTGCCTTCGCCCAGAATCTCCGTGGTCACGCCCTGGCGGACCTTGCTCTGAGCATGCCCGTCCTGCAGGACCTTGAAATCTGAATGCGAGTGGATATCGATGAATCCGGGCGCCACGACCAGTCCGTCGGCGTCAATCTCTCGGTCCGCCGCCTCTCCCTCGAATCGACCGACCGCGGCGATGCGACCGGATTTAACGGCCAGGTCTCCGCGGAACCAAGGGTTGCCGGTGCCGTCGACGATGCGACCGTTTCGGATCACCAGGTCGAATTCAGCCGCTGCGGCCCCGGCACCCAGTCCGATGCTGACGCCAGCAAAGAGAACCACCACAGAAACTGCGGAGCGAGTCATGCCTATGATCATTGTCGGTATCCCCAGTTGAGTTCGCAGCCGAAGGTTCTGGTACTGCCTCTGTGTGTGGGAATACAGGCAATCGCTCTCAAATGCACGTGACGTGTGCGTTCCTGGCGATGATGCGGCGTCGACAGGCGGCGTGACCGCAAGCGTGCTGCCGAGTGATCGCGATTCGTACTTCGTGGCGGAACGACGGTCTTATGGACTCGTCTCGACAAGGACCGCCAGCAGGTCCGCGATCTCCTCATTCAGGACAGACATGGTGTCCTCGAAGGCCTCAGTGTCTGCCTGCTGATGCTCACGGGCGAGCGTGCTCAAGCCTGCCCGGAGTGACTTAAGACGCCGTAGAAGTTCCGCTTGTGATGCTGGCGGAATCGAGTACGAGTCGCCACGTTTGCTCGGTGTTGTGGCGGTCCGGCTGCCAGTCTGCGCATCTCGATCCGGAGACGTTTGATGGCGATGCTTCGAGCGGATGTCCGCCAGAGATGGTGACAGCGAGGACGTAACGTCGGGGGGTGTCGTGACGAGTGTCGACATGATGTGCAGCTCCGCATTCAAAGAAATGATCGGGAAGCTGGGCAATGAAACGTGCTGGAATCCCACAGAGCTGAATCGCTCTATCAGAAAGGATGTTGTGGGACTCAGGCAGAGATATCAGCCGGCGCCGAGGTTCGCAAGCGAGGCGGATTCTGTGCCTGGACCGCGACGGCAAACCGCAGTATGCAAGCAGACTATCGTACGACGGTGACGCGATTGACCACCTGTTCGACACCTGGTACGAGCCAGCCACTTTCCTGAGCCATTTGCTTGTGGAAGTAGCTGCCGACCTCTCCCGTCAGAACCAGCATGCCTTCCACGAATTCACCGTCAATGCGACAGGCTGATGCGGCAATCCGCGTCGTCAGCGTGCGACGGTATTCATTCAGGACGCGATCTCGAAACAGCTCGTTCCCGGATGCGATGCGGGATTCTGGCTGACAATCCGTTGCCGTAGAAACACTCATTAATTCACTCGTACTGTATCAAGAAGCGACACTGAAACTGCAAACCCGCTCTACGCGCCGGCTCGAACAAAGCGGGCTCGACAGGCCATTCGACCCAGGCGTTCGAGAGTTGACCGGTCCTGCAGATCGATTACACGATCGGACCACGGTCCTTGCTCAGACTTGATCAGCCGCACCAGCTCGTCTTTAGCGAGCTTCGAGACTTCTACATCGGCGATGTTCTGTGAACTCATGGAAAAACTCCGTTTTGTGTTAAAGAGCTGTCCAGCAGCCTGTTTGGTTGGCACGAATGCTCGCGGCGTGAGCACCAGCCGTATCAGAATGGATGCCGCGACGTGGCATACGACGTAAAGCAAATCCGGGACGGCTGTCCGCAGATCAGACGTCGTTGAGTTCAGCCAGGTCTCCTGCAAACCGCGGTGGACTGTCCTCAGGAAACTCGATTCCGATTTCCTCGGCCACAGGTCGTAGAGTGGAGTCATCGCGTAGCGACTCCAGCCATGCGTCATTGACGTCATCAGTCACGTGTGTGTCCGGTAATTCCATGAGGAGAGTTTGACCAGTCATGTTCTCTGTTCGATTCGATCAAGCGGATGTGATTCGGTGATGTAGGCGGTGTAGAACCGCCGGACGGCCGCAAAGAAAGCTGCGGCCCGCGCTGTGCCCGTGGACAATAACGAACAGGTTAGTTCGATCTATGGCACAATTTGCCATCCCGCGTCTTTGCCCGGTTCGTCGTTACTCTCCGTGTTCCGGGCAGGCTCTGGCCGGCTATGCAGCGCTCGTGCCAGGGCGGTCACCGGGTCCACCACCGCGTAAGGCTCGCACCGCAGCGTCGTCAATGCTCCGGAGATGCAGATCATGCTGCGGAAAGGCGATCTCGATCCCGGCTTCGCGGAAGACTCGGTCAATGTTCGAGTGGAGTGCGTCGATGACCCCCAGGCGGTTGTCCAGATCCGGCAGGTACGACCGCAGGACCAGATTCAGCGTGTTGTCTCCGAAGCCTTCGAACGTCACGCCCGGACCCGGGTCCGTCAGGATCAGTGGATGATCCCGGCAGACCATAACCAGCAGCTCTTTCGCGCGACTGACGTCCGATCCGTAGGCAATCCCCACATTGATGACGACGCGGTTGACCTTGTCTGACAGAGTCCAGTTCAGCATTCGGCCAGTGATGAATTCCTTGTTCGGGATCACATACTCCTTGCGGTCCCAGTTTGTGATCGTCGTCGCCCGGATGCGGATCCGCGACACGACTCCACTGACATCATCGACCGTCACAACGTCTCCAACTCGGATGGGACGTTCGAAGAGCAGAATCAGTCCGGCAACAAAGTTGGCGAAGATCTCCTGGACGCCGAATGCGAGTCCAAATGTGAGAGCGGTCGCAAGCCATTGCACTTTGGACCAGCCGACCGAGATCGCGTTGAAGCTGACGATGATACCCAGCAGGATGATGGCGTAGCGCGTCAGCGTCGTGATGGCATAGCGAACGGACTGGTCAAAGGGCAGACGCTGCAGCACCCACATTTCCATCAGCCCCGGGATATTTCGCGCGCAGGCAAATGTCACAATGGCCAGCAGAATGGCCAGCCCCACATCGCGTGGTGTCACCGGCCGCAGCACAGTGATGGTTTTCAGTGACGACTGAGATTCAGGAACATCACCTGCTGCTGTGCCCGACATCGAGTGGCCAGGGGATGTCGACAGACTCGACTCGTCCGCGGTGACTTCGACCCGCGTTGTCCACAACGGCCACTGGTCGAGAATATGCAGCGCCGGCAGCACGTCGAACCAGATCATCCAGACACCCACGAGAGACGTCACAGTCAACGACATCGACAGCAACCGGCGACTCTGCTCGGTGTTACGTTCCACGTCAGCCCGCAGTTCTTCCTGTGGCACGACCGCCGTCGGCGCCGTGGTAGCGTCAACATCGGAATCCGCTGGCGTCGTGGCTGCTTCCTGCCGGGCGACGAGTTCAGCATTACGTTCATGTGCCTGTTCGATGGTCAGCTTGCGGCGTTCAACGATCAACAAGCGTTGCAGCAGAGCACGTACCAACTGCAGGGAGAACACAAACAGTATTGTGGCAAACAGCCGCCAGGCCAGTTGCTGAGCTGTGTAGTAGTAGCCGGCAATGGTCAGTCCAGCGAGACACAGCGGAGAAAGCACAGTGCTCCAGTATAGAGGCAACCGGAGTCGGGCGATCCAACCTTCCGGGTGTGCCGTCAGGTACTCATTCAGGATTCCCGTGTCCGGACGCATGACGCGTTGCAGGAACAGTGCCAATACGACCGTCGCCGCCACGAAGCACGCGCGCTCCACGAAATCCAGACCATGCTCCGGATCGCTGGCGTAAAGCGTTGCTGTCACGAATGCGAGTGGCAAACCGCAGGCAGCCAGTCCCGGGACGGTACGACGAAACAGACGAATCGTGGAGTCCGGCCAGTCGAAGTGGTGATCGGCAAGACCGTCTCGACGACAGATCTTCAACAGCGCTTCAACCGGCAGGTAACCCCAGGCAACAGCCATCAATCCGTGCGCGACCGCGGCATTGAATTCCGACGAGTCGGCGACAGAGGCCAGTCGAACGGCCAGAAACCACACGGCTCCGGGCCACACAACGGTCATCAGAAGTGTCAGCCAGGTTGCATCGAGTGTCGGTCTAAACGACGTACAGTTGCCTGGCATGGCCATTCGACCAGCGGCGGACAGTGCGCGGTATGTTCGCGGTTTCAGCAGGATCAGCGTGGCGAATGCCGCGGCGGCTACGGCATACAACCACAGATTCGCCTGCATGTCGGCGAGCAGTTGCGCTCCCAGTTCAACCCACCGCCTCGACGCCAGCAGCCAGCCATCGGATTTGTCGAGCGCTATTTTTGCAAACAGAGTGTCGTTGCTGCGTATCCACAACACACGCTCGTCGATGTATGTGGTGTACCGTTCCGTTTCCGCGATCAGTAGTTGTTCGGTCTCGTCGAGTTCGAACAGCGTGTCCAGCCACGTGTTGTAGCTGCGGATCAGTTGATCCAGGTATTCCGCTCGCCGGTCGAGAACATCTCGCGCCGCGTCTTCAAGCTGTATTCGTTCCGCTTCTGCCATTCCCGCTGAAGCCGAATCGAGAATCTGCTGGACGAGCGGGTCACGGGTCGCCAGATCCCTCCGCTGGTCGTCGTAATCGAACAGGTCGTATTGCGCCTTCTCGATCACCGCGCGACGATCGCGCACGTTGCTCTTTCTCTGGACCAGATCGGGTAAATCAGATTTCTGACGACGCAGAAGTGATCCAACGGCACCCGTCAGGCCGATTCCCTCAACTTTCTGTTGTGTTGTGGTGAACTGCTTCTGCAGTCCCTCCAACGTCTTCTGAGTGGATTCCAGCTTCGACTTTGCCTGGTTGAGCGGTTCGGTCAGACCAACAGCCTTCTCAGCGAGCAACCGGTTGAGGTCTGCGTCTGCCTGCAACAGTGGCTGGGCTGCGATGGCCTCATCGCGTGCACGTTGCAGCGCTTCCGCTTTGGCGATTGCACGCAGCCGGTCGATTTCGTCGTCGAACAGTTTTAGTTCAGCCTCGGCCAACGCGACCTGCTGCGTCCGCACGTCTCGCTCCACACGCACGAAATCCGCGGAATCTTCCGCGTCGTACTTCGCCAGCTCGTTCTGCAGCGCGGGCAGTTCCGTCTCGATTAACTGCAGTCGAGTACGCAGTTCAGCCAGTCGCGCCTGTGTCAGCAGTTTCGGTTCGTCCGTCGGTGGGGGCGTGGCAAGCTGCTTGTTGATATCCGCGATGCGCTGGCTTGCCGACAGCAGCAGGCCGCGGATTTCCTTCAGCCGATTGGCCCGTGTTGTGGGCTCGGCTTCGACTCTGGCCAGCATGGACTTCAGATCGGTGAGCTGCAGATTGCGCTTCGCCTGTTCCTGCTCGAGTTCCGCCAGCGTCGCGAGTTCCGGCAGTGTCGGTTTGAGACCCTGCAGGTCGTCCAGGTGAGTCCTCAGTTCGTCCACGCGCTGCTGTACATCGTCAGTGTCCTGCTGGAACTGGGCCGCTGCGATGGCCAGTTCGGTCATCTTCTGCAATGCATCGACAACAAACTTGTAGTGGTTGTCGGCCTCTTGTTTCGCTTCGTCATCCAGATCGGTGGACTCTGCAGCCTCCTTGCGTTGAGCCTCGACCATCTCGACCGTCAGCCGTTCTTCCGGCTCCGTCGTCTGCAGGAGACGTGCAGGTCTGATCAACTGCGCCTGAGTGGGCGCCGGTGCCAGCACGAGTTGAGCTGCGAGCAGCGTCAGGGCGCACAGGCAAAGAAACCTGGGGACCGTCGATCGAGCTTGTATGGTTCCCATGGCGACAACGTCCGTGTCAACATTGGCCGGATTCATTCTGTTCAGCCTTTCGTGTCGCCTGGAGCTGGACGCGCAGTTCGCGCGCACTGCGACTGGCGGCTTTATTCTGTTTCGGCCATCGGACGCCTTTAGTTGAAAGTTCTGCGGAATATTCCGAATGCGCAGACCGTGACCCCGTGCGGTGCGGGGCCAGAATCGAGTGATAGGATGGAAGTAACGACGTCACGTTAGCCGTATGCTGGAGTGCCATGTTCCCGTGGATTGCTGCGTCGATGCCTGCATACGGCATGAACGCCTCAGGAATTGAATCGAAGGCTGGTGTGAGATGGCTCAGTTAAATTGTCCTGACGAAGGCGTCCTTCGATCGTTTTCGACGGGAGTGCTCCCCGAAGAACGGGTCGACCAGATCGTCGAGCACGTTTCGGAATGTGTGCACTGTGAGGCGGCTCTCGAGCGCTTCGACGCTGACACGGATCCGTTCCTGCAAAGCCTGCAACATAGTCAGCAGCAAGTCGTGGCCGTCCAATCCGTGACCAGCATTCCGGCGGGTGTCAGTGCCTCACTCCGCCGCATCGGCGTCTCCAGCCAACGTGGCTCAAGCTCGAGCGTCACAATCGATCCTGGTCGCCGGTATGCGCGATTGCTGGCAGACGGGCCGGTCATGATTGACCGGTTTGAGTTACTGAGAGAACTCGGCACGGGCTCGTTCGGGTATGTGTTTCAGGCTCGTGATACCGGGCTCGATCGGGATGTCGCTCTGAAACTGCAACGGGCTGGCGACATGGCCAGTGACGAAGACGTTGCACGCTTTCTGCGCGAGGCACGCAGTGTGGCTCAACTGTCGCACCCGGGCATTGTGTCACTGTTTGAATCTGGCCAGACGGAAGACGGTGTCTGCTACCTGGTCACGGAATTCGTCGAGGGCCGCACACTGGAAGAGTGTGTCAACGAACGGACCGAGCCCAACTGGCGAACTCTGGCCGAACAGGTTGCGATGCTCGCCGACTCGCTGGATTACGCGCATCAACACGGCGTGATCCACCGTGACATCAAGCCCGCGAATATTCTCATCGACGCGTCAGGGCGGCCGCACCTGATGGACTTCGGACTGGCACTCCGGGAAACGGGAGACGCCACGCTGACATCGGACGGCCGCATTATGGGGACGCCCGCATACATGTCTCCCGAGCAGGCGCGGGGCGATTCGCACCTGGTCGATCCACGCACGGACGTCTACAGCCTGGGCGTCGTGTTGTACGAGATTCTTACCGGCGAGCGACCTTTTCAGGGCAACCGCCGCATGCTGCTGTTGCAGGTTCTGGAAGACGACCCGCGGCCGCTGAGACAACTCAACGACACTGTGCCACGTGATCTGGAAACGATTTGCCTGATGGCGATGTCGCGAAACTCGACGCGGCGGTATCAGTCAGCTCGGGAACTGGCCGATGATCTGCGACGCTATCTGAGTGGCGAGCCTGTGCGTGCCCCGCCGGTCAACAGTCTGGAACGCCTTTGGCGATGGTGTTCGCGGTATCCGTTTGCCGCGATGCTGTTCGTTGCGCTGGTCGTCGGCTCGGCGGCCGGATTCGCGCACCTGTCGCATCTCTCGACGTGGTTTGTCCATTCAACCGCACTGGAAAGCGTGCGCATGGACGCGACCATGCTGGAAGAAATCAACAAGTACTACAGTGACGTTGTTGGCCGGTTGCGTCTCAAGGACACGGGCGTTTCTGTGACGCATGAGTACCTCATCAAGGAGAACGCATTGCCGTTGCCTGCGACCTTTACGATCGACGCCGGGCAGCGAATCAGCCAGTCCGAGTGCGGTCTGCAAGTCAGGATGTACAGTCGATATCCCTGGCGGAAGAACGGAGGCGCGAAGACGGACTTCGAGAAGCAGGCACTCACTGTCCTTGAACGACGTGTTACCGAGCAGCATGCCGATCTGACCTGGCACGAGTTCCGATCCGAGGCCGATCAGAGCTGGTTGTATTTCGCGAAAGCCCAGATCATGCAGGAGGGGTGTGTGAAGTGTCACAACGCTCGCGAGTTGAGTCCGCGACGCGACTGGAAGAAAGGTGACCTGGCTGGTGTCCTGCTGCTGTCACGTCCGCTTGACCGCGACATCGCAGTGACGCGAGATGGACTTCGCGGGGCATTCAACCTGATGGGTTCGATCGTCATCGCACTGGGAGCGATCGGAATGGCCTTCGTCGCACGGAATCGTGTGTCTTCGTCGAACCGATACGGAAAGTCTGATTCGTGAGCAGCGGCTCCGGGAACAACTCGAACGAGAAGTCGGCTTCGAAGGGCACGCTGTCCACATCGCGCAGCCTGCTGATCCGCCTGCGCGACGATGACGACGACGCCTGGTCGCGCATGGTCGATCTCTATACGCCGCTGGTGTGCTACTGGTGCCGACGATTGAATCTGCCCGACGTACTGCAGGAGATCTTCCGAGCGGTCGCGTCAAACATCGCGAGGTTCCGAAAAGACCGCCCGGGCGACACGTTCCGCGGTTGGCTGCGCACGATCTCACGCAGCAAAGTAATGGACAGCTTCCGTCACCAGGGACGCGAGGCTCAGGCGACTGGCGGCACGGACGCACAGATGAAGTTCGCGCACGTCCCCGATCCGCAGGCCGCTGAAGATACTGAAGAGCCGGACGAAGACGATTCATCCTCAGACGAAGACAGTGAACGCCATCTGTTGTTTCAAAGGGCACTGCAGATCATTCAGACAGATTTTCACGAGCGCACCTGGCAGGCCTTCTGGAAAGTCGCAGTCGAGGGGCTTCCGGTCGCGGACGTGGCCGACGAACTATCGATGAAGCCAGGCACAGTACGCGTCGCCCGCTGCCGCGTACTGGCTCGCCTGAGAAGTGAGTTTGGCGACCTTCTCCAGGACGACACGAACTAATCAGGAAACCGAGAATCACTTGATTCCCCGTTTATGGCCCGGCAGAGCCGGCGCCTGCAATCGTGGAATCACACATGCCAACTGGAACGCGTTCACGGTACGATGACTCGTGTGTTTGTATCCTTACGTCTCGGAGCCAGCCGATGAGCACCGAACCGGTTCTTCAGGAATCTTCCGCGGCACCCGCCTCAATGCGGTCGCTTCCGCTGCTGGAGAACGGCGATGAGCTGACGCGCGATGAATTTGAACGGCGTTATCAGGCGATGCCGCACGTCTCCGATGTCGAGTTGATTGAAGGAGTCGTCTATATGCCGTCACCCGTCCGATGGGATTGCCACTCCGCTCCGCATGCCGACCTGATGGGCTGGTTGGCCGCATATCGGGCCGCAACGCCCGGCGTTCAGGCAGGAGATAACGGCTCGATCCGGCTGGACATGGACAATGAGCCGCAGCCCGATGGGATACTGATCATCACACCGGGTTGTGGTGGCCAGGTCGAAATCAGCGACGACGACTTCGTTGTTGGTGCTCCCGAGCTTGTCGCCGAAGTTTCCGCTTCAGGCGCGAGTATCGATTTGAATCGAAAGTTGCGCGTGTACCGACGGAATCAGGTTCGAGAATACCTCGTATGGCGCGTGCTGGATGACGCGATCGACTGGTTCGAGCTGCGTGACGGCGACTTCCGGAAAATCGTTCCTGACGACGATGGCATTTTGAAGAGCAGCACGTTTCCGGGCCTGTGGCTTGATGCGGAGGCACTGTGCCGCGGAAAGCTGGCGACCGTGCTGACTGTCCTGCGCAGCGGTACCGAGTCCCCGGACCACGCGGCATTTGTCGAACGGCTTCAGCAGGCTGGTCCGTAGGACGGACGCCTCATCCGTGAGGGCCAGCGCCTACTCCAGCGCGTCCCGTTCCCGCGATTTGTCAGGCGAATCCAGATACGGGTAACCCGGTGGTCGGCGGGCTTGTCGCGATGCTTTCTGCAACCGCGCCGCCGGACACAACCCAACGGTAACGCAGCTCCCCAACGCCGGCCGCCTTCATCGCGTCCCGGTTGCTGATCCGGGGCACGACTTTGATCGGATCCCGGCCATTCCATGCCCGCGGGGCTTCGAGCACGACCTGCGGCTCAGGAATCGAATCTTTGACCGCGATCGGAACGTCACGGGTTTTGACCGTATCAGGGTAGACCGCCTTAAACTGCAGCGACCAGACGGCGTCGCTCGTGACGCGCCCGGCATCCACGGTGTAAGAAAAGCGATTGCTCACAACGACGGTTTTTTCATCACCGCGGCGCAGAATCCAGTAAACCTTTTCCGCCCCGTCGGCCTCAACCGTGACCGTCACGCTCCGGCCTTCATTCACTTCGACCATGTTCGGTGTAACTGCCAGCGCCGAACCGGGCCGCGCCCAATCTCGCCCCGGCAAGCCTCTGTGCCCTTGTTAGTCGGCGACAGATTGCCCGCCTCGTCCCTGACCGGATCGTCGACATCTCCCAGATGCATCGCGACCGCGTAACCGTTCGACTCGTGAAACACGGCGTTCCCATCGGACTCGGTCCCGGCGCCGGCGTTGCCCCAGTGAAGAGTTAGTTCTTGCCGAGCGTTGCCCCGGATGACCGGGATGCGCACCCAGACGCAGGCCTCGCCCCGAGCCGGATCCCAGCGTTCGATCTGATACGCGAGCGGCTGTCCCTCCGCCGAAAACCGGATGTCCGAGCCGTCCGCCCTGGCCTGCTTGAAATGAAACGTCTCGCCATTCAACCTGACCAGTACTGGAAACCCCTCCTCGCGAGCCGATGCAGGAAGGCCCGCACCCTCCGGCGTCGTCAACAGGGCCAGCGTGCCGCGATGCGTCCAATCACCATACTGAGCGAGGCACGGAACTGACGAGACACACAACAGAGCAATTACCCAGCAGCGAACGACGGTATGAACAAGGCTTCGTTTCATGGCGTTTTTCCGTAGACGTTTTCAGACACGCAGCGACCAGTACCAGCAAAGAGCCGCCTGCTTCCCGTGAACCTGTTGCGTATGCCCCCACGTCGAGACCGCTCCCTCGGGCCCCCAGTCCTTTCCATGCTCCGAAAGACTCACCGCGTCCGGACGCTATGGTCAGGACTGGGTCAGGTTTGCCTGAAGAGCGGATATCCCGACCGCTTCGGCGCGTGTGCCATTAAATGTGAATTGCGGCAATGGTCACCGAGTTGTTCGGTCGCACGATCCGTTGCATCGTCGGAGCTGTCAACGATTCAGGGACTTGTCTCGGACCGCGAGTGATGGGATCCCGACGCGACCGAAGGATAGGATCACACATTCAGACGACTTGCGAGAGACTGCATACGGAGAGAGCCGATGTCTGCCGCGTCACACACCCGCCGAACACTGTCATTGCTGGCCAGCCTGACTGCGGTCCTTTTGCTTTCGTTGACGGAAGCGCGGACGGCTGCCCCCACCTCGGCAGCGCAGCAAATTCAGGTTGCTCTGGAAAAGACTCCCGGGGACAAGCCTCCGATTCCCCCGTCCTTTCCGTTCGACGCGGCAACCGCTCGAAAGTACCAGCAGCAGTACTCGGACTGGTCAGGATTGCCACTTGAGCTGATCGACTCGGCGGGAATTCAGTTCGTGCTCGTTCCCCCGGGCGAGTTCCAGATGGGTTCACCGGAAGACGAACCGGGACACAGCGAATCGTCATACGATGAGACGCTTCATCCGGTTCGGCTGACACGTCCGTTCTACCTCAGTCGGTACGAGACCACTGTGGGGCAATTCGCTCGATTCGTGCAGTCCACCGGCTTCCTGACGGATGGCGAAAAGAACGGCGGCGGCAATGCGCATGACGATCGTGCTGTCTGGAAACACCGGCCCGGTACGTCGTGGCGAAAACCCGGATTTGCCGGGCCATTCGAGCTGAGTGACCGCCAGCCAATCGTGCACGTCAGCCATTTCGACGCGCGCATGTTCTGCCGCTGGCTGCGTGACAGCGATCCGGCGCCTGATGGTCTTCCACCTGTGCGATACGGACTGCCGACGGAAGCGCAATGGGAATGGGCCTGTCGCGCCGGAGCTGGAACACGATTCGCGTGGGGCAGCGACGTCGATGACACCGGAAGACGCTTGAATGTTGGTGACGAACGTCTGAAACATCATCAGCCGAAGTGGCCGCGCGAAACCATGCCCATGAGCGATGGATTCGCATTCCCCGCTCCCGTGGGGCGGTACGAGGCGAATGCGTTTGGATTACACGACATGCTTGGCAACGTGTGGGAGTTCTGCTCCACGCATTACGGCCCCTATCCGCGAGAATTGAGTGTCGACCCGGGCGACCTCGATCCGAAGCGGGGGTTTGCTGTGCGAGGTGGAGGCTGGAGCAACAGCCCGAATGACGTGCGGTGCGCGACGCGCAATGCTGATCCGCCGCACTTCTGTCACAGCAACCTGGGCTTCCGTGTCAGCATTCAGTTGCCGCCGATCGGCTCCTCACGCTTGCCGGCCGACGATAGCAGACGCGTCCTGCCACTCGGCGAGCTGCCGGACGACACGCGTATGGGACCACTCAACACCGAACGAGCCGAATTCCCATTCCAGCCTCCCGCGTCGGCCGACGCGTGGCAGACCCGCAAGGCTGATGTGCGTCGGACCATGCTTGTCTCCATGGGACTCTGGCCGCTTCCGAAAAGGACGCCTCTCAACGAGGTCATCCACGGCGCCGTTGATTGCGGCGAGTACACCGTCGAGAAAGTTCAATTCGAAAGCGTGCCCGGCTTCTTCGTCACCGGGAACCTGTACCGCCCGAAGAACGTGACCGGTAAAGGACCGGCGGTCCTCAGCCCGCACGGTCACTTTCCTGGCGGTCGTTTTCAGGATGCCGGTGCCGATTCCGTTCGCCGTTCCATTGCGTCGGGCGCCGAACGATTTGAGGAAGGGGGACGCAGTTTCATGCAGTCGCGTTGCGTGCAGCTCGCGCGCATGGGCTGCGTTGTGTTGCTGTACGACATGATCGGATACGGAGACAGCCAGCAACTGGCCCTTGATCTTGTGCATCGGTTTTCGCGCACGCGCCTGAAGTTCAGCGAAGCCCCCGAGCCTGGTTTCTACAGTGCCGCTGCCGAGAACTGGCTGCACAACCCGCTCGGTCTGCACACGTGGAATTCAATCCGAGCTCTCGATTTCCTGACTGGACTGCCTGATGTCGATCCCGATCGCGTCGCAGTTACGGGCGGCAGTGGTGGCGGCACCCAGTCTTTCCTGTTGTGCGCGGTGGACGATCGGCCGCTCGTTTCAGTGCCTGTTGTGATTGTCTCAACAGCGCGACAGGGCGGCTGCACGTGCGAGAACATCAGCCACTTCCATCTCGATACGTTTAATCTTGAGATGAACGCGCTGCACGCTCCGAAACCACTGCTGATGGTTTCCGCAGACGACGCGTCCCGCACAATGAACCTGCGGGGCTTTCCGGAATTACGCCAGCATTACGGCCTGTTCGGCATGGCCGACCGTGTTGAGCACGAGGCGTATCTGCACTTCCCGCACAACTACAACTTCGTCAGCCGCACAGCAATGTACGGCTTCGTCAACAGGCATCTGAAGCTTGGCCTCGAAGGACCGATCCTCGAACGTCCCTACAATCGCCTCACACACGAGCAGTCGACCGTCTGGAACGACGACCATCCCAGGCCCGACACTAAACCTGACTATGAACAGCTTCTCCTGGACCAGTTGACTGACGCCGCTCGCGAGCAGATCGCACAACTTCACCCGAAAGACGCCGAGTCATTCGACCGCTACCGAGAAATCGTTGGTGGTGCGTGGAGCGTTCTGTTACGAAGTCTGCCAGAGAATGCTGGAGTCTCGTTCGACTCGGTGCGCAGCGTTGATCACGACTTGTATCGCGAAACACTCGGTCTGATTCGCTATCGCACGTTTGAAAAGCACGACGCAGAACTGCCAGTGGTCCGGCTGGATCCAAAGGCCGTTCGCGGACAGACCGTCGTCTGGATCACGCCGAACGGCAAAGCGGGCCTGTTCGAAGAAAGCGGTGCGCCTCGACCGCCTGTGCAGAAACTGCTCGATTCCGGGCGGACCGTCATCGGTGTCGATCTGCTGCATCAGGGCGAGTTCCTATGCGATGGCCGCCCGATCAACCGTCAGCGATCACTGCCAGGCGAGGAGGCCTTTGCCGGCTGGACCTACTGTTACAACCTGACGACGTTCGCACGGCGAACACACGATGTGCTGGCGACAATCGCCTGGGCGGGAAATCAGGGAACCACTCAGGTGGAACTGATCGGCCTGGCCGGCGCGGGCCACATCGCTTCGGCCGCGGCCGCTCAGGCAGGGGATTCGCTGTCGCGCGTGGCCATCCACACAAACGGGTTTCGATTTGCCGCTCAGACTGACGTGTATCACGTTGACTTTCTTCCCGGAGCAGCTCGGTACAACGATTTGCCTGGTCTCCTGTCGTTGGCGGCGCCAGACCGCATGTGGCTGGCGGGAGAAGACACGGCGGCCGTTCGGTTCGTTTCCGACGTGTGGACCGCACGGGGCAGCGGGAAACTCACGCTTGCTCCAGATCCAAACGATGCCGATGCCGACGCAGTCCGCTGGTTGATCTCCAGTGATCCACCGCAATCAGCCGCAGTGCCGCATAAGAGTGAGGACTGGCCACGCTGGCGAGGTCCGCGCGGGGATGGCACATGGCGCACTGTAGAACTGCCGGCTCGCTGGCCTGATGGCGGACTTCGGCAACTCTGGCGGCAACCAATTGGCGGCGGACACGGCGGAGTCGCTGCAGCCGACGGGCGTGTCTATCTGATGGATCGCCAGACTGAACCGCGTGAGGTTGAGCGGGTTCTATGTTTCGACGCTGCAACCGGAGATCGACTGTGGACTCACGAATACAGCGTGAGTTACGGAAAACTGGATTACGGAAACGGCCCGCGATCGACTCCCACTGTGTTCGACGGCCGCGTGTACACATTCGGTTCGATAGGGCACGTCTTCTGCCTCGATGCCGGCACCGGTGCTGTTCTGTGGCAGCGTGAGTATCCACTCGACACGTCGAAGAAGATACCAATGTGGGGGCTCGCAGCATCGCCGGTTATTGATGGTGACAACGTGATTATCCATCCGGGAGCTGAGCCGAATGGTTGCCTGATCGCCCTCAATCGAACGACGGGTGCAGAAATCTGGCGGAATCTCTCGGATCCATCCGGTTACGCGACACCGATCCTTATTGAGCGTGGCGAACGCCGGGAGATCATCTGCTGGACTCCGAAACACATCCACGGCCTGCTGGCCGAAACCGGCGAATCGCTTTGGTCCATTCCGCATGACGTGACTTACGGCGTATCGATCGTGACCCCGATTTACTCAAACGGAATCGTTTTCGTTAGCGGGTACTGGGAGGGCGCGCAGGCAATTCGTCTTGGCACACAGCCGCACGACGCAGAACTGATCTGGGAAGACAATTCGAATCTGCGCGGCGTGATGTCGCAGCCATTGTCTCGCGGTGATCACGCCTGGATGGTTGATAAAGGTCGCGGCCTGACGTGCTTTGAACTGGCCACGGGCAAAAAACTATGGGATGCCGGTCATCAGATGACGCCTCGTGGTCGCAATCCGCAGGCGAATCTGGTCTGGTTGAACGACTCGGATCGTGCCATCGTCCTGAATTCAGACGGCGAACTGATCCTGGCTCGTCTTTCGACCGATGGCTATGAAGAGCAGTCGCGCTGTTCGATCATCGGTCCAACGTGGGCACATCCAGCGTTCGCCTGGGGGCGGGTCTTCGCCCGGAATGATGAAGAACTAATCTGCGTGCCAATTACGGAATAGACCCTTCAAGAGTAAGAGCAGGAAAGTGGATCCATGTTTCGAGTAACAGGCAGTGCCAGCACTGATTGCGAAGGTCTGACGCGACGCAGCTTCGTCGAGGCCGGCGTGCTGGGTGTCGGCGGCCTTTCACTGGCCGAGTTTCTGTCATGCCGAGCCTCTGCCGCGAACGCGCCTGTTGTCGATTCCACCGCTGATACCAGCGTGATCCTTGTCTGGATGAGCGGAGGACCGGGTCATCATGAAACGTGGGATCCAAAACCGGATGCGGTGAGCCAATACCGTGGACCGTTTGATGCGATTTCGACCAACGTTCCCGGCACACAGTTCTGTGAAATGCTGCCGGAGCAGGCGCAGATTGCTGATCGAATCACAGTGCTGCGCAGTGTGAATCACGGTTCGGGCGATCACACGAAGGGCAATCACTGGATGCTGACCGGCTTCGAGGGCCCGGACTTCAACAAGCCGGACAACAAGGTGCAGCGTCGCCCGTCTCTAGGTTCTGTGGCCTCGGCACTGCGAGGCCCGACTCAGCCGGGTATGCCCGCTTACGCCGCCGCACCTCATCTCCGCGGTGGAACAGACAACATCTTTCACTACGCGACTTATCTCGGCGGCGGACACAACCCGTTCATCACGAATGCCGATCCGAATGAAGCTGAGTTCCGCGTGCGTGATCTGGCTCTGTCCAGCGGATTGACGTTCGACCGGCTCGAAGATCGTCGTTCGTTGTTGAAGACGATCGATTACTACCGGCGACGCTCCGATGCAGTCCTGCTCGACATGAGCGCTCAGCAGCAGTCGGCGTTCAGCCTGCTGACGAGTTCCTCGGTTCGCGATGCATTCGACATCTCGGACGAACCCGCCGCACTGAAGGATCAGTATGGGCGTCACACATTTGGACAAAGCGCCTTACTGGCGCGGCGGCTGGTGGAGCGTGGCGTCACATTCGTGACGGTGAACACTCAGCCCTGGGACCATCACGGAACGGCGAATCGATATCCCACGGAAAAGGGAGCCAATCTGTTAATTCCACCGGTCGATCGCGCAATTGCTACTCTGATCCGTGACTTGATCGACCGAGGTCTGTATGAGAAGACTCTGGTCGTCGCGATGGGCGAGTTTGGTCGGACGCCAAAAATGAACGCGGCCGCGGGACGCGATCACTGGGGCAAGACATTCAGCGTTCTGCTGGCTGGCGGCCGGTATCGCATGGGACAGACAATCGGAGCGTCTGACGAGCATGGCGCGTATGTCGCTGAGCGCCCGTTGAATCCGGAAGATGTCGCGGCGACTGTTTATCACCATTTGGGAATCGACGGGCGAAACACCGCGATCCCGGACCGCGCCGGTCGGCCACGCTATCTCGTGGAACACGGCGAGCCAATTCGGGAGTTGCTGTGAGTACCAGTGAGAAGCTCTTTGCACAGGCCGAGCGTGCCACGGACTGGATGAATCCGATCCTCGTCAAGGAAACGCGGCAGGCCTTCAAGAGCCGGCAATTCATCATCACCTTCTTTCTGCTGCTGGTGGTCGCCTGGCTGATTTCCGCAGCCGGCGCGCTGTGGGCCGGACCGGCGCTCGAATACGGCACGGCGGGACGAGCATTCTTCGTCTTCTACTTCTACGTCCTCGCCTTCGCGATTCTGTTCGTCGTTCCCTTCGGCGCGTTTCGCAGCATGCTGAACGAGAAGGATCACAATACCTACGAGCTGCTCAGCATCTCGACGCTGTCACCGCGACAAATCGTTTCGGGAAAGATGTGCAGCGCCCTGGTGCAGATATTTATTTACTACTCGGCGATCGCGCCGTTCATGGCGTTCACATCCCTGTTGCAGGGCTTCGATCTGGCGCTGGTGACGTTGTACCTGGTCGGTGCTCTGGCATGGGCGATCTGCGTGTCAATGATCTCGATCACGCTCAGCACATTGTCAAATCAACGACAATGGCAGGCGATGAATACGCTTGCGATGGTCATCCTGTTGTTCTGGCAGTTCGGGATGATTTTTCCGTTGACCGCCGTCGGGATGAGCGAAACGGTTCCGTTCGACGATCCGGACTTCTGGTGGGGAGTGGCCACATTTACTGTCGCAGCCGCCAGCTACTTTGTGCTCAGCATGCAGATCGCGGTGTCGCGACTGACTTTTGAATCGGACAACCGGAGCACTCGCATCCGGATCATCTGCTCGATTCAGTTCTGGGGCGTGTGGGGATTCCTGCTGGTCTACCACCTCTGGAACGGAGCGGGCTCGGTTGATGAGCACATGGTCTCAGTGCTTGCTGGTATTTCTCTGTTTCATTGGCTGGTCGTCGGGCTGTTCGCTGCGACCGAGTCTGAGTTTCTGTCCCGTCGTGTGCGCCGCACACTGCCAGGGAATTCTCTTCTTCGCTGGATTGTCGCGCCCTTGTTTCCCGGCGGCAGTCGCGGCTTTTTATTCCTGCTTGCTCATCTGCTCGCGCTGTGCCTGATTATCTATGTCGGCGCGTGGCCGGACTGGCTGAATTGGATTTATGTCGGTGCCTTGTATGTCGTTTGTTTTGTGGGATTCGGAGGATTTGTGGGCCGCATGGCCCATGCGATGACCCCCGAGTTCCGTCCCGCTCACGCGCGCGTGCTGACCGTTCTAATCGCGCTCTTCGCCATGTTGGCGCCGTATCTGGTGATGGCCCTTGGCCTGACCCGCCCGACGACGACCTACTCACTGATGTTCGTCAGCAATCCATTCTCAACGCTTCCCGTGATTACTGATTTCGGGGGCACCGGGCTAACCGATGTGATCCTGCTCATGGTCGGCAGCGTCGCTGTACTGGCAGTGATCGTGAATCTGCGGGCGATGCTCACTGGAGTGCTGGGCGTCGCTCCTTATCGACCACCCGTCTCCTGAAACTTGCCGCGAAAGCTCTCCCAGGAGTGAATCGCGAAGCCGCGATAACTGCGGAATCGACCGAATGTCTCTTCGGCGAAGCTGGTCTCCTTGTCGATCTCCCCCGTCGGGTTATCGGCAAAAGTGACCTTGGGAGCCATCAGTCGTGTGGCGACAAAGCCAGGGAACGTCACTCCCAGCTCTCGATCCACGACCGGCTTTGTACTGAAGTCGACCCATTCCTGAGACCGCTCGACGCTCTCGTTTGCCTGCTCCAGACGTTTGGCGTCCTGCTCGCCGTCCGACAGGTGCCCGAATCGTCGAGCCAGCCTGACAGCGACTTCCCGTGCAAGTCGTTGCCGAGTCGGGTCGGCCGGGAATTCGACGCCGACATGAACGTGGTCTCCATCGAGCATCCGAAACAGCCGCAGGCCGGTGTCGCGGCTGATGTCATAGTAGTCGCGCCCACGGTCATCTAAAGCCGCACGGAATGCTGTATGCGGCAGCCCAACCACAAACCAGACTGGCTGGGGTTCGTATCGAAATGTCTCGATTCCCATGAAGACGGCCGCGTTGTCGATCCGTTCCGCGTATCGCAGCAGTGGAAGACCGTGCGCCAGCATGCCGTCAGCACCGTCCGCTCGGTCGCGGTAGTTCATGATGCCTACGTTGTCGAGCCGATCGATGCAGTGAAACGCCGCGGACTTCCGTTCGGACTGGAAGGTGACAACACCCACTGACTCACCGGTTTCGTCGTCCAGCGATGACCACCAGAAGGGCAGGTCCACACCAAACTGCAGCCCGGCCTGCCGACAGCGTTGCTGGCATTCGACGTTCAATGTTATCAGGTCGTGCAGAATGCTCTCACGCTGGCGACGGTTCGACCACCCCAGTAGCAGATACGGCTCGTTGTCAAAGTGGACTCCGTCGAAGCACTCTTGCGGCCGACTGACCTGATTAAACTCGACAACAGCGTCGATCACGGCCAGAGGGGTCGAATGGCGATGCCTGACCGAGAACTCAGGGCAGCCGTCCATAGCATGGACTTCGATCCCGGCAGCATGTGCCTGGCGCAGGAACCCTCGCAGTAACTCCGGACGTTCGATGCGACAACGCACCATCCCGCCGGCCGAGTCGAGTGAGTACGGAAGCTGAATCCACAACAGCTCGGCGTCATGTTCCTTGCAGGCAGTAAATAAGCGATCGCGCTCTGCGGGATTGGCAATCAGATCGGCTGTCGACCACACCCACATGGCTCGGGGTAACGCTGATCTCGGCGCGACTGACACCTCGGGTGTCCAGGCAGGCACGTCCGCATCGGCGTGCGATTTCAGGCAAAGATCATCCACCTGAATTGTGTGACGACCCGGCTTCACAAACGAGAAGGACACCGATGCCAGCTTCGTGAGATCCAGACGACGAAGGGCACTCAGCGGCAGCACAACCGTCTGCCAGTCACGAGTGACCCCCTGTGGCAACCAATCCGTGACCGGACCGATCGTGACTGCGTCTTCCTTGTTCGACCAGCGTTCATCCGCAACGCAGACGTCAAATTCTTCTCCGCCCTTCTCGCCACGAACGCGGAAGGACAACCACTTCCACGGCGATGCGTCGATCGAACGAGGTTGCCGTTTCCGCATGTCGAACAAATGCACCCAGGCACCGCAGAAGCCTTCCTCGTGGCGTTCCACTTCAATCCTCAGGCTGCGGTCGCCGCCGGTTTGAGTGCTGAACCGACGTGCTTCCGCATGCGACGGCTGGCGAAAGAACGCATTCCGATAGCCGCCACGGGAGTTTTGCAGTTCCTGAAAGTCATCCAGCCGCAAGACGTCCGCGCACCGCACCTCTGCGCTTGACGGGACGGCGAAGCCGGCCAGTGCGGTTGTTAGAACCAGCAGTAATTGTCGCAGGAGACGGCGCATGATTCGTGCAGTGAGTCAGTGTTATGTTTGTGTGCAGGCCCGGGGTCGCGAGCGCTCAATCTGATTGCAGCGGTCCCCTCAGATGCTGCTGGAGAGGCTCGCGACCCGACGCGGGCTTGCCCATCACCTCACTTGCCAGCGTCCGACGAAGTCGGGACTGGCTTTTCAGGTCGTCGCAGCGTCACGACCACTTCCCGGGAAGCGGGAACTGTCTTCGGCAATTCCCGCACGGCAACGCCCGGCTTGAATTCAGCGGCTTTCTCTTTCGTAGCAACGGCCAGCACTGCCAGGCGAAAACGTGTTCCCTGCGGCGTCTTGTTGCTTCCGAACACGACCTTCAGATCAAACTCGCCCTTCTTATCCGGCTCGACGAGTTTCTGAACCCACCACACGCTGCCTTTGACCAGAGGGCGTGCGAGAACGATTGGGATGTAGCCCTTGTCGATTCGGCCTTTGACGACCGTCACTCGTCCGACGTTATCACTGTTCTTCGGGGACAGCAGCTCGGCCAGACGCGGCTCGTCTTTGTCTGCTTCGTCCTTATCTTCGTCGTCATCTTTCGCGTCTCCAACCCGTGGCGCCTCGACACGCGTGGCAGCAATAATCGGTTTTCCAGTTTTTGTAAGCGTGACGACCAGTTGATTGGATGCCGGCAGGTCGGGCAGCTCTTCGATCTGCTGCCCGGTCCGAAAAGGCCCGTCCGCTGGACCGGCCAGAATAGTGACAACGCGGAACTTCGCACCCGCGACCGTTCGGGCGCTGCCGAAAACCGCCTTCGCAGAGAATCCACCGCGGCCCGTCTGTAGCGGTTCCCCCTGAACCCACCATGGCTCGCCAGGCATATCCGAGCGAACGAGAACCACGGGAACGCCACCCTCCCTGAGTGTTCCAGTGACAACCTGCAGACGACCAGCCTGCGGACGAACCTCGATCGAGACAGCGGCGGTTTCATTTTCCCCGGCGCCGGCTGCCAGCCAGGGCAACGCCGCGAACGTCGCGACGATGGCAAGTAAGGAAACGCGTTGCGGCAACATGATTCACCCCTTCAGTCTGACAAGGCCCGGGTTCAAGTCATCGCCTGCCCGGAACCAACCGGGCGACGGCATCAGAACGAGCACTGTCAAACATCTGCAACAAGGCGATCATGCAGGCAGACAGCGAGGACGTTAATGCGATGCCTACGCTAACCTCGACCGAGGCTGCGCGAATGCCTCCGGTTGCCGTTGGATGCAGATTCGCCGATGTCGAGTGGCTCGCAGCGATCGTAAAGCTCACCGAAGACGGGCAAAGTCTGCGGGTTACACGGGCGACCTGTTACACAAACAGTTCACGCACCGGGACGCCGCCATCGGTGATTGGGACGGGTCGGCTGCCGTCGTAGAGTTCCTTCGTCGGGTCGATGCCCATCGCCCAGTGCATTGTGGCGTGCAGGTCCGGCACGGAGACCGGACGTTCGATGATCTTCATGCCCAGCTCGTCCGTCGTGCCGATGGCTTTGCCCGTCTGCAATCCGCCTCCAGCCAGCGCCACTGTGAACGAGGCCGAGTGATGCCCGCGTCCGCCGCCGCCGTCAAAGCCGGCCGGGCGACCGAATTCCGACGAGACCACGATCAGCGTTTTGTCCAGCAGTTTCTTTTCTTCAAGGTCCAGGACCAGCGACGAAAGAGCGCCGTCGAGTTCTTTAATCAGCAGGTGTTGGTTGAGTTGCCCTTCGTTGTGCGTGTCCCAGCCCGTGCCATTGACGAAGTTCAGATTGTGCGAGACCTCGATGAACCGCACACCGCGTTCGATCAGACGCCGCGACAGCAGACATCGTTGACCGAACTCACCCCCATACGAATTCCGCAGCTCTGCCGGCTCACGTTCGAGTTGGAATGCTGACATGAACTCCGGACCACCCAGTCGCAGAGCTTCCTGAACGGTCGCGTCGTAGTCGGCGATCTTGCGGTCGCCGGCCGTCTGTTCGAGATATCGGTTCCGCAGCCTGGCAAGCAAACGCTCGCGCCGGGCCTGTCGTGAATCCGTGATACCCGCAAATCGACTCAAGCCTCTGGGACCTTCACGCGTGTCCGTCAGATAGACGTACTGTGCGGTCGCCCCTAAGAAACCCGGGCCTCGCGTGACGTTGGGATAACCAATGAGGACATAGGCCGGAGCGTTGTCGCCAGCCGGGCCCCTTTCGTGTGCCACGATCGACCCGACTGATGGATACACGATTGTGCCGCTTGTGGGTCGGCCGGTGTGCATGCGATTGGTGGCCGCCGCGTGCTCGTTGATGACTTCGTGGTGCACGGACCGAATGGGGTTGAATCGGTCGAGGACCGACGCGCACTTCGGCAGGTGCTCGCACACCTGCACTCCTTCGATGGCCGTTGAGATCGGGTCATAGTAGGAACCAGCTTTCTTCGCTTTGGCATCGCCTTTCTTTTTTGGATCCCACGTATCGATATGACAAGCGCCTCCACCCAGCCAGACCATGATGCAGTGCTCAACCTGGCCTTTAGGCAGATCCTTGAGATGTTGTTTCACCTCGGACGAAACGGCAGCGCGCCCGGTCAGAGTGGCGACAGTTGCACCGCTGGCGGTTGTCAGAAAATCACGGCGTGTCGGTGTCTCGATTGGCATTTGATTTCGGTCTTAGTTCGTTTTTAGTGACGTCGACTGGCTATTCAGTGTCGGCGGAATCATCTTCAGGTGCAATCGGTTTCGTGGCATCAATGACGAGGGAACAGACTCCCGAGAGTGCGAAGGACGCGGCGCAGATGCCGAACATCATGTTCCAGTTATCCAGCGTCGGATTCTCACCCAGGAAGTAGTTGTAGATTTGTGGAGCGACGGCGGCGCCGATGTTGCCCCACATGTTGCCCCATCCCAGTACTGATCCGACCTGTCGCCCGCCGATGTCCTGGTTGAACGCCCACGTCGATGGAGTTCCGAAGTCGGTCGAAAACGCGACGAAAGCAAACAGGCCCGTGAAGATCCACGGAGTATTGAAGCTCTCCAATGCAGGAACTGTCGTGATCGCAATGCAACCCAGATAGGCGAGGATCGCTGTTCCCCGCGAACAGACGATGGGCAGTCGTCGCCCCCACTTCACCCCGATAGTCGCCGCCAGAACATCCGTCAGTTTTCCGCCCAGAAACATGCCGACCATGCCCACCAGCACTGGCGTCATTGTCATGTAGCCGCGTTCGATGATGGGCACGTTGTGGACATCCATGAGATACCGCGGCAGCCATGTCACTAGAAACAGCCAGCCGATGTTCGTGCCCCACTGCATGATGCAGCAGCACCACATGTTGCCGCTCAGGATGAGTTGTTTGAGGGGGGCAGGCTCCAGCTTCTTCTCTGCCAGTTTCGCGGTTTCCTCGCGACCGACCAGGATCAGAGCATGCTCGGCACTATTGCTCCACGGATGTGTTTCTGGTCGATTGCGGAAGAAGTACCAGAAGAAGGCCGCGACAAAGATTCCGGCAGAGCCATACAGGTACATGATCGGCCGCCAGCCCTGCCCGTAGAACTTGCGAATCTCTTTGCCAAACACGCCTTCCAGAATGAACCTGTTGAACCGCTGTTGATCGCCCTTTGCCAGGACGACGTCAGACGTCAGCACGATCTTCAGTTGGTCCATGGCCTCTTTGGGCATCTTGATCTTCTGCATCGTCGCTTCGTCGTACAGATTTGGTTCGTCAAGCAGCGGATTGAGCAGTTCAACAATCCGTTCCGCCGTCAGGTCGGCCGGATCGGTCGAGACCGTCGTTCCACTCGTTTCAAGCCTGCGCCCGATGCTCAGCGCAGTGGCATCTGTTTCGTCCGTCAGTCTCAATGCCAGCTCACTTGGAAGCAGAATGTCGTCGGGCTGCAGCTGCACCGGAGTACCGGGAGGCACGAACAGCACGATCAGATAGGCGGTAAACACGGGCGCCATCGCGCCACCAATGCGTCCGCCGTTTGCCACAACTGAACTCGCAGAACCACGCGCGGTAATGGGCATCCATCGACCAACAACCGACGCGGCCGTCGGGTAAGCCCCTGCCTGTCCAAGTCCACAGGCAAGGCGTGTTCCGATCAGCATGGCAAAGCTGGACGCTGCACCGATCAGGCCGGTGAACAGTGACCAGGTCAGGATGTAGATCACCAGCATGATCCGCGCCCCGTAGCGATCACTCAACCATCCCGAGGGCACCTGAGCCAGCGCGTACGACCAGAAGAATGCGCTGATGAACCAGCTCATATCGTTTTGCGTGAGGCCCAGATCCTGCCGGATGTAATCGACGGCGAACGACACGCAAAACCGGTCCAGATAAAGCAGAAACGCCATCAGCGTGGCGGCGCCGACGATCAGATACCGAACCTTCGTGGGACGTGTGTCGGTCATTTCAGGCCTCTCAAGGGGATCGTTGTCGCAGTCCGAACTCGGGAGCGTCAGTTAAGGTCGACGATTGTTAAATCTCGTTGGGCAACATGTCGCACACGCAGAATCACAACGCGAGTACCGTCGATCGTAAAGACAATCCGATGAGTCGGCTTTGCGCGGATGCCGAATGACAGTTGCCTCAGATCAGTCGAAAGCAGCTCCGTTTCGGGAGCCAGTGGGCATCCGTCTGCCCGATGGGAAAGAGTCGCGATCGCAGAGTGAATCTGGACGTACCAGTTGTCCGCCTGTGCCTTCGAGCGATTTTCACTCCACCAGGCGTGCGTGTGGTCAATATCACGTTCAGCCGATTCGGCGATGACGACGTGATAGCTGCTCATGATTGTGACGGAATCTGGTGCTTGCGTCGAAACTCCGCATCAAATTCCTCAAGCGGACGGACTCTTCCAGCATGCATATCGTCGATGCCCTGCTGGATGGCGACGCGTTCCGCATCCCGTTCCAGCAGGACGCGAACGTAATCCTCGACGGATCCAAACCCGGCTGCGGTGGCTTGCGTCTGAAGATCGGGGTCATCCGGAAGAGTGATTTGCATCGTCGGGTGTCCGTCGTTTCTGGCGTCGTGGCAATTCAGTCGAACTCAGAGTGACCGGTCATCGTACCCGCCTCGTCGTCGAATTGAATGCCGGTCGTCATCCAGCCATCGGGAACAACGTTGCGCCAATGATGGTCACGATCAGGCCGACGACACCCATGAGTGTCGTCATGGGTGTGATGTACTTCAGGCCTTCTGCTTCGGTCATGCCGCTCATGCGTGTGATCACCCAGAAGCCAGAGTCGTTCATCCAGGCGATCGGTTTGGAACCGCAGCCGATGGCACAGGCCAGATAGACCGGGTGGAACGGCAGATTGCCGGACTGGGCCAGGCCACCCAGGATGCCGACGGCTGTCATCATGGCAACCGTCGCCGAGCCCTGAGCCGTACGGATGGCGGCGGTGATCAGGAACGCCAGTGTGATGATCATGGCGGGCGACGTGTCGGGCAGATCACTGATCAGATTGGCGACGCCCGTTTCCTGCAGCGTCTTTCCGAAGGCTCCGCCGGCCGACGTGATCAGGATGATGATCCCGCCGCCCGCCAGAGCGGAAGACACAGCGTCGGCCAGTTCCTGGCGACTCGTCCTGCAGGTACGGATCAGTGTGATCATTGCAATCAGGGCCGACAGGATCAGAGCGATGTTCTTATCGCCAAGCGTTGCAGCGACGTCGCTGAAGGTCGGATTGGCCGCCATCCACTCTTTTGAAACGACGGCCTTCAGCACGCTGTAGCCGGCGATCAGGAAGACCGGCAGAATGATCGGCAGCACCGAGAGCCAGAATGGTGGTAACTGCGACTCGTCACGGTTCGTGAGCTCTTCCAGATCTTTCATCGTGAAGTCAGCCGACTCGCGCAGCGGCAGTGTCCACATTTTGTTTGCGAACAACGACGCATAGAAGTAGCCGAACGCGGCACATGGTAGACCGATGATGCAGCCCGCCAGAATCATCGTGCCGATGTCGACACCCAGTTGTTCAGCGACGATGAGTGGTCCGGGAGTTGGAGGCACCAGCGAGTGTGCCATCGTCGCACCGGCGACAATCGTCAGCACGAACAGCAGGTAGTTTCGCCCGGTCCGTAACTGCATGGCCTTGCCCAGTGGGATCATCAAATAGAAGACCGTGTCAAAGAACACGGGCACTCCCAGCAGGAATCCACTCAGGACGAACGCCACCGGGGCAAACTTTTCGCCGAACCAGCCGAGTGCCGTGCGAACAATGCGGTCAGCGGCGCCGCTGTCCAGCAGGCATTTCCCGATGATGGATGCCATCGCAATCAGGATGCCGATTTTCGCGGCTGTCGATCCGAATCCTCCCGCCACTCTGGACGCGATTGTCTGGTCGTCCATCTTTTGAGCAGACCGCCAATCGGCAGTCGGGATCAGGTAGAGCTCGTCACTCCTCCGCAAATCCCCGGAACCTTCGGCTTCATTGATCCAACGAACCGTGCCGCCTCCGAACGGAGCCGGCGCCGAGTATGGCCGTGACATGCGCAGATCAGTCAGAAACGCGACTGGCTGAAATCGACTTGCGTCTCCGTGGGGCGGCCTCAGCACAACGTACGACTGACCATCAATCGGCTTGAAAGAGTTTGGGCCATTCAACTCAAGTCTTGAATCTGAGGCCGCGCCAAACCAGACCTTCGCCGCCGATTTTTGAACGTGATAGTTCTCGATCGACGCGGATGGCGTCAGCAAAGCGACGACCAGAGCCCCGAAGGTCAGGGCCAGGAAAGCGTGGAGTCGGAGTGCCAGAATTCCACCGACGACGACCACAATGCCAGCGAGCAGAATGCTGACGGTGTACCACGTTGAATCCATCGACTATCCCCAGAGCTGTGTTGCCAGGCGAGAGTCGAGCGTGATGTTCACTCGCGAATCCGCATACTGAATGCGTACTCTGCCTGGGTCCGGTCAAGGGGACAGCATATCGGTCCGCATTGATGCGAACGACCGAACGCTCCGTCAGCGGTAGTCAGCAGAGGAGAGAGGCATCGTCGTGTCGCGATCTTATTCGCGGATGCCGAGATTCCATTCGATCTCGCGTGCTTTGGAAGACATCATCCATTTGCGAATCGGGTCCGCCTTTATCGCGGGCCGCTCTCCGCGGGCTTCGATGCCGACACTGGCCCATTCGCCGTTCGCTTCGTCGACTCCGTCGCGATAGTCCCTCGAGCCGGGGCGAAACGTGCGCATCATTCCATCGGACATCTCACGCACAGGTTGCATCAGCACGCAACCAGACTGCGTGGCAGTCATGGCGAGCAGTAACAGCAAAGAACCGTTCCGCATTTTCGGACCCTCGATCGATGATGCCGGTCGCTTGTGCCAGACGCGGCCATGTCCCCGCGATTAAATGACGAGGACGTGTCACTTCGACTTTGTCTGGGCTGCCGCAGGTTTTGTGAACAGGATCAGGATGACGTCCTGCCCCTTGTTGAGTTCCGCGCCGGCCGCCGGAACCTGATCGTACGTGGAGAAAATCTCCTGAGTCTGCCGGGCAGCGACACCGCGGCGGAATTTTACGCCGTACCCGGCATCTCGCAGGATTTTTTCAGCGTCGCGGAAAGGTAGTCCTGTGACCTTGGGAACGGTCGGACGCGAGACGGCCGGCACAGTGCCGCCGGTCTGTTGAATTGCCGACGTGTACAACGTCAGCCAGACGACAGTCCCAGCTTTTGCCGCGGTTTTTTCTCGAGGAACCTGATTCTGCACACGAAAGACGAGTTCCCGTCTGACGGCTGGATCGCCCTTCTGGAGCTTCACTTCATACCCGACCCGCTTCAACAGTTTCTGAGCTTCCAGGTAGCCCAGTCCCACAACGGACGGCACGATCTTTTCAGCTGGTTGACGCTGTGGACCAAGCGGTTGCGGCCCGATTGGTGCGGGTGACTGTCGCGGCTGAGCAATCTCCGTTGCCGCTGCCTGGACGTTGTAACCTTTCAGATTCGGTTTGAAGGGATCCTTTTCCTTCCACCATTTTATCCCTTCGATGAATCCAGTCTTCGGGTTCTTTTCGATCTTTGGAAATGTGTAGACAGTCTCTTTGGTCCCCGCCGGATCGATCATCTGAACTGCTGCCGGCAACATTGTGGCTCGTTCAATCTTCACCCGAGCCCAACGGTAATTCGCGGCATCGTGCTTCAGGCGAGGCTTAACCAGCAGATCGATCCAGTTCTTGTCCTGGGCGATAATCGCCAGTTCGTACCGAGCCTTTGCCTTTTCCGGTGGCATCCCGAACAGGAACGGCAGCGGGCCATCCATGATATTGGTGCCCCGCGCATCCGGAGGAATCGGGAAGTGCTGCACAGTTTTGGTCGATTCGTCGATCTGCAGCACCTGTTTCCCATCGCAGATCCAGCGTTCCGGCTGGTCCGGCTTCACAGTGAGCTGGACACGCTTGTTGTTGGCCGGATTCAGCTTGGCAATCTGCTTGCCTTGATTCTGGATGTTGGGAGTCAGATCAATTCGACCGCTGTCTGGTGCTCTGTAATAGAAGCGGCCCATCGCCTGCTTCGCTTCTCCGAACACATAGTCGTACACGTAGCGACGATGCTCACCGTTGAGTTCCCGAATCTGGACCGAGGATTCGTGCCACTCTTTCAGAATGAGATCAAGCTGCGGCTGGGCGGCCGGATTCAACACGCCGGCGGGATTGGGAGCATTCTGCGCTCGCAGCGACGTGTTCAGTATGCACACCACGCTGATGAGTACAGCCATCCGACAGGCGGAGACAGAAGATTTCCGTGACATAATGGCTACGGTTCCTTCCGGAGCAAGAGAGGGTTCCGAACCCGCATGGAGTGGGCAGGACTCGCGGACGCGAGCAGGTGGAAAGGAGTGGGCCGAGACAACAGAGGTGCATCCCGGAAGTGAAGGGGGGCGGATATTACTCCTGCCTCGAAATCTGGGCCAGACCATTCGGAAGTGGCCCACTTGCTTACAATGGCAGTTGTAACGGACGGGTTTGACGCGTCGGTTTTCAGAACACAGTTCTGGGGGAAAATCTCTTTACCCGGCGAGCAGGTCGCCGGCTCGACGGTCGGGGAGCGTGACGGTGCTGACTCCCCGCTGACGGAACATCTCCGCCAGGTGCTGGTGACAGGTAAAGAACAGGATCTGCTGGTTACGGCGCGTTTGGCGCAGCAATTCTTCGATGGCGGCGACCGTGCGTTCGTGGTCGAAATTGACCAGCACGTCGTCGAGTACGACCGGGAGTTCGACGCCTGCGTTTGAGAAGTGCTCGATCAGCGCCAGCCGGATCGCCAGAAACAATTGTTCGCGCGTGCCACTGCTGAGGTTTCCAACCATCAGCGTGTTGCCGTCGATGTCATCCACACACAACGATCGCTGTCCCAGTGGAGTCCAGATGTTGTGATAGCGTCCGCCGCTCAGGCGTTGCAGGTATTCATTCGCCCTGGAGAGAATCGGGGGCTGGTGGTTCTTTTCGAAGTCAATTCGGAGGTCTTCCAGCGTGTGTGCCGACCAGTCCAGCGCGAACCACTCCTCGGCCAGACCGCTGATTTGCGACAGTAGCTGCTCCCGGTCGAACCGCAATCGGGCGGGTGTCGAGTCGTTCTCCAGCAGCTCGGTTTCCCGTCTGAAGCGGCCGAGATTTTCGAATGCGTCTTCAATGTCGACAGCCACGTCGTCCAGCTCCTGGCGAATCGTCATCAGACACTGCTCGTTCTGCTGGGCGTCGTAATCTACGAGATCACTCTCCACGATGGCCATTGCCTGATCGGTTGACGCCACTGCCGCGAGTTCCTGCTTCGCTCGATCAAGGTGTTCCTGTAGTTCGAAGCGGCGTTCCAGCAACTTGGCGCGCTCCGCGAACTCGTCGAGCGAAACCGCGCCGCCGCGAACAAGAATCGCATCCTGCTGTGCCATCAGTCGCCGAATTCTGGCGCCGTATTTTGACGATTCACGCTTGCGGACACGTGCCTCACGACGCAGTCGTCGTTGCTCACGCCTGGCTTCAGCAAGCCGAGTGAGTTCTTCCTCCCACTCGTCGAGGATATCCAATGGCGCGGAATAGTCATCATCCCAGCGTTGCAGCCGATGCCCAAATTCCTCAATCCGCTTGCGGAACCGCCCGACGATGCGTCGCGCGTGTTGAGCGTCGCCCTCCAGCCCGCCGATCTGTTGCAGCAACAGTGCCGATCGGCCGACCACGTCGCGCTGTGTCATGGCTTCGTCGATGTCGACGGTCTCATCGAGTCCCTGCTCGACCAGATGACTGCACCAGCTTTGCCGTGCAACTCCGAAGTCTCGCTGAACGTCACGCAGGCGATGCCGCATTTCAATCAGTGCTGGCCGCTTTTCTTCGACCCACTGTTCATAGGCCACCATTTGCTCAAGTTCTCGCAACCGATCCAGACATTCACGAACCAGGTCGGCTTCGGATTGTTCGGACGCCGGTCGTGTCGCAGCCACCTGCCTGATCAGACTATCGGCCTGAGTCGGAGCCTCGGTCGGTGTTTCGGGGTCGGATTGCTGATTGGCCTCGCCCACCCGCAAACTGGAGATCATCGGTGCAACGTGAGCGAGAGACATATGCGTCTCTTCCAGTCGTTTTTCGAGTTCGTCAAGTTCACTCTGCAGATGCCTGCGCGCCTGTTCGAATCCACCTTCGAAGTGTTTGCGAAGTGCCCAGGTCAGGCCGTAACAACACGCACCCAGTAAGGCGTACGCCATTCCCGCGACACCATTCGACGTCAGCCCCGAGACGGCTCCGATCAGCCCGATCACGATGCCAGTGATCGCCATCGCCGAGAACACCGCATAAACCCATTGCGGCAGTGTCGGGTCGATCTTCATCCGCTGCAGTTGTCGTGTCAGGCCAATCTTTCGCTGCGTGAGTTCCGTCTCGCGGATACGCAGTCGACTCAAGTCCTCAAGCTGGCTCAGCTCTTCCCGAGTCTGCTTGATGGCATCGTCGATTGCAGTTTCGCCGACTTGCTGCCTCAAACGCAGAACCTGTTCCTGGCGGCGATGGAACTTGACGGACAGGCGGCGGTATTTGCGTTTCAGATTACGACTGCGCGCGTCCAGAGACCGGTATTCACCCGCACGGCGTGTCAGGCAGCCGCCGGTTGTATGCGAGATGTCGACCGCCTGTAGCCTCTCTTCCGACCACTCGTCTCCCAATTCCATCAGACGTTGATTGAGTTGGCCACGCAGCTCTTCTGCCTGGTTGTCGGCATGATCGGCCAGCTCGATGAGTTCGGCGATCCACTCGCGTTGGTCGACGAACGCCTGCAAAGCCGGCGCGTAGCGGCGGAACTCCGGGTCGAATTCGATCTTCTCGGCATGGGCTTTGAGCTGCCGGGCCTCGTCCCGCAGCGCCTTGCGCCGTCCGCGAATGGCCGCCAGTTCACTTTGAAGCTGCTGCAGATTCGACAGGCCCTGTGCGGGAAAGTCTGGCAGCGATGGCAGTTTTTCCAGTTCGCGTTCGTAATCACGAACCTTGCACCACGGATCATGAGCGAGCTTCATGTACTCGTGACCGTGAAACTGCTGCTCGAGTCCGTACTGGCGTTCCTTCAGCTCGACGATCGTGTCTTCCCAGTTCCCTCGCTCGACGACGAGTTGTTCATACCGCTTGCGGACTCCGGCATACTGCTCGAGCTGCCGATCGATTGCCGTGACTTCCTGCCAGGTATCGGCGAGTCGTCCTGTGTCGGCATCAGGATCAAGAATCTCGTCGCGAGCCGCCTCGACCTCGCCGATCTGATCCAACAGTTGTTGGCCGTCGAGTCCCAACGAGAGCGAGTAGATGTGCTCGGCAACTTCATCAGCTTCCAGCGTTGCCAGTTCCTGCAGTTCGTGCAGTCCAACTGTGAAGATGTTGTCGAAGACGGTCTCGCTGACATTCGAAACCAGTGCCGCGGATAACGCGCCGGCTTCATATTCGTCGTCTGCCGTGCTGCCTTCGTCAACGGGTCGAGCGGTCACGAGTCCCCGTGAGTTCTCTTGGCCGATCCGACGCAACAACAGCGAATCGGGCCCCTGCTGAACTTGTACCGACCCACCCCAGGGACGCGAAGAATCGCCAGTGACGGGGCGACCGCTGTCATCCGGCGAGAACCCGTACAACACGCCGCGGACGAACCGCATCAGCGTCGTTTTACCGGCTTCATTGGGGCCGTAAAAAACGCTCAGCCCTGCCGGATCGACGGGCAGGTCCAAGCCCTGCCACGCTCCAAAACGCTCCACGTGAATCCGTTCAAGTTTCATCCGGTTCCCTCCGACTGTTTCTCGTGTCCGCCGTTCGCAGCCGATTCCAGTTAATGCTGTGTCTTTTCGAAATACGCTGTTTCAGGAGAGGTCGCTCGCCCTAGGGTATAGCCGAACTCGCCAGAGTTTGGTTTCCCAGGTCCGGCCAAAGTCTGGCGACTTCGGCTACCGCTCATAGCCCTGGTCAGATTCGCCTCCGAACCACTCCGTTCCCCGCACTCGGGCCATTTCCGCGACCGATGAGTGGTCCACACGGCTCGCCAGGGATTCCAGTCGCTGGAACCACGGCGTCGCAGGTTCGCTGGCAACGGCACTGTGGCGACTCAACACCGAACGGACTAACGATGGTTCTCGATTAAGTCGCTCCAGAAACCCTGAGAGGATTGGCGAGACGACCGCTTCGTCCGATTCCGAGTCGTCAGTACCGGTCTCCGGAAGCTCATCCAAAGGTAAAAGCGTCAGTTGGTGTGAAGCAAAGCGACCCTGATCGACTGACGTGTCCACGTTCAGCAGTTCAAACAACTCTGCCTCGGCGTCTGGGGCGTGCAGTGAATCGTACAGTTCTCCGTCACCCTTGATTCGCCATTCGAGCAACAGAACCTGCACCGAATCGATCGCCTTCAGATCACGCATCATCTGCCGCATGCACCCGATGAGCAGTTCGCCGGTTGACGTGTGGTCCACACGAATATTCAGACGCTCGCGCCGCACGGGAGACACCGGCAGCAGGTCAATCGAAACCGCGTTATTCGCTTCAACTTGTATCAGCGAAGCCCCCATCGGTCCGAAATCGGCTCCGGTCAAGGCGACGGCTGGTCCCGGACAATGAGCCACGCGATCTGGTTGGACGATCTGAATCCGACGAAATGGCCGAGGCAAGGCGAGATAATCAATGGAGGATTTCGAGAGCCACTGCTCCACGTGCTGCTGCGAGGGCGGCAGTCCATCGGCCGAAAATGCCGGCGCGATGCCGACGCGGAACGGACCGATTCTTGACTGTCCCGCTGATTCGCCAGGCCAGCCATCCGAGGATGTGGTCTCCGGGGACGCATCCAGACACGCCTGGACGGAAGCCAGCACCTCGCCGTGTTTCATGATGGCAGTGGGTTCATCAACGAGCGGATCGAACAGCGTGACATTTTCTGGAAGTCCCGAAATCGCCTGCCACGCCGGTGTGGGATCAGAACAGCCGGGGACAGCAATCACCTGGATGCCGGCATCCGCCAGACACTCGAATCCTGTCCGTATCGCCGCGCGAGCCCGCAGGCTGCGGTCCGCCTCACAGAATGTATCGCCGCTCAGCAGCAGGAAGTCGACGTCGTGAACGACGCAGGCTTCGATAATCTGTTGCCATGCGGAACCGGCGGCATCAAGCAGAGCCGTCCGCAGTTCCTCTTCGCCGGACGCGGCAATATCGCGAGCCTGGTGGTCCACGAGTACGCCGGCCGCATGAATAAAAGTCAGCCTGTTTGAGTTCATGGGCTGAATCCTTTCACCCCCTCGATTGTCGTATCTGGCGTTGAAGCGGTCGCGCTTGTCATACGGAGCGGAGACGATTGACGCTGAGTACGAGGCTCTGTTTGAAACGCTGGGCGTTAGCCCAATGGCACCAGAGCTCTGCTGATTGTCGCCTTTCGCTCCGCGAAAGTAGCGCTACTTTCGCGGAGCGAAAGGCGACAATCAGCCGACACAACTCTGGTGCCAACGCGTTAAGTCTAGCCGTTGACTGGATTTCGCAGAAAGAGCGGTTGGCCAGACTTCCACCACGTGACATTGCGGGAAATCCCACAAAAACTGAGTCGGGCGCCTCACTGCGGCTCGTCGTTACCGGCACAATCGATACGGCCTGGCAACGCGGAACTCCGTTTACTTCATGTCAGGAGGGAATCACCTCACTCCATGGGACTCCGGGCTAGTGTTGCATTCAGGAAACGTCTCCTTCCGCGAGAGACTTGCGTCCACCATGAACTGCTTCCATCAGTCACGGACCGATGAATCACAACAGCGACACACCGACATCTGCCGGACTTGAGCACGGACTCGACGCCGTCGAATCCGCGATCGCTGAGGTGCAGGCTGCCGATACGGCGCCTGCGGCGGATCGTCTGGTTGGTTACCAGACCGAGCTGGCAGGAAAAGCCGCGCAAATCGACCGGGCCACCAGTGAATCACATCTGACGCCACCGACACCGACACCGCCACCCAAGCGTCCCAAGGGGCGTTTGTTGATTGGCTCATTTCTGATGGGACTGCTGCTGGCCGGGCTCTACATCGTCTGGGACGGCATATTTCGCTATCAGGCCTACGGAATTGTCGAAGCCAATCGAATTCCGATCGAGTCTGCCGGGACGGGAATCATCCGTCGCGTATACGTTACCGAAGGCGATCATGTCCGCGCCGGTGACCTGCTCGCTGTCATGGATAATGTGGCTGTCGAACACGAACTCGAACGCACGCGGGAAGAACTGCGGCTGGCTGAGGCTCAACTCGACGCACACGTCTCCGATCTGCGTATGGACACCTTGAAGAGGTCCGTCCTGCAGAAGTGGGACATTCACGACAACGCGGCGGAGTTGTTCGAACTGACCAGCCGCCTGCGGCAGCACAGCTCCGAAGCCGATCGGCTGGAGCGACAACTTGAACGAACGCTCAAACTGTATCAGAACGACGCCGCGACGGATGAGCAGCTCGATCGAATTGAGTTCTCCTTGAAGGGCGAACGCGAACTGATCGAAATGTTGATGAAAGCAGTCAATGAACTGAAAGAACGCCAGGCCACCCTGCCACCCGCCGAATCGGTTGATTTGAAGCAGATGGGGCCGGCGCTCGTCCAGATCGAGAATCTCCAGAACGAACTGCAACGGCTGGTCGAGCGTCTGCGCGAGTCGCGCATTACCGCGCCCGTTTCAGGCACTGTATTGCAGCAGCGATGTGTCGCGGGCCGCCGGGTTGTCCCGGATCAGTTGCTACTGGAAATCATTCAGGAAGGCTCAACAGAGCCGGTCATTTACATCTCGCAGCCCGAGACACTCGACCTGCATCCGGGCGATCAAATTGTCCTTCACGTGCAACCCAACGACGAACCGCTCATGTGCCGTATCCGGCGAATCGGTGACGAATTCGTTCATGCGCCACCGGCCATCGAGCGATATTACGGTCATCACGAACCACTGCTGCCAGTCACTCTCGATTTTTCCGCGAAAGTACGCCTGAAACCCGGCGCTGTCGTTCAGATGCCGTATGCACTGTAGCTGTATAACGACTTCTTCTATTGCGAACACGATCCGTGTCAAACACTACCATTCATGCCGACTCTGCGACGACTGATGGGCTCCGTCCATCTGTCGATTCGACGCGTGCTTCGATCAATCCGAATGACCTGGCCGAGCTGTGTGAACAACAGATCGGGCGACGCGACACACGCGTTGCCATCGAACGTCCAGTCGAGGTCATCGGTGTCGGTCTCGACGGTACGCTCGACGAATCACTGCGGACGTCCGGGTGCTCGCGTGAAATCAGTGAAGGCGGAATTCTCGTCGAGCTGACGGGTGGCCAGTTCTACAACTCGCAACCGTTACTACTGGGAATCCACCTGGCCACCGATGGTGTCAGCTATGCCGGAGTGCTGGTGAAACGAATTCAGTTACTGGCAAACCATGCCGTGCGACTGGGTATGGAGTTTGGTGGACCGGCGGCCGAAGTGCTCACGACCGGCATGTTAATGCCGCACTTCGACCGTGAGTTAATGGCATTCGTGATGCCGCATTCATCCCGCATATACGACAGTTGGGTGGATGCCGGCGTTGTCGAAAAGACGATCCTGGACCGGGTCCTTGTGTGTCATCGGTGCGGAGCGCTGCCGACCGTCCGGAACGCGTGCCGACAATGCAAATCCGGGCGACTGACGACCGATCGACTGATTCACCACTTCGCCTGCGCGTACGTCGGGTTTGTGACCGATTTCGAACAGGCACCCGGCGAGTTGACGTGCCCCAAGTGCCGCATGCCGAAACTGGTGGTCGGTTCGGACTTTGAGTACCTGACCGGTCAGCATCGTTGTCGCAGTTGCGGCTGGCGGGACAGTGAGGCGGAACTGTGTGGCCACTGTCTGCGGTGTGGCAATCGCTTTGAACTCAGTCAGGCCCGCGAACAGGAGCTGTACCGGTACGATGTTCATCAACTGGATCCACTGGCAGTCACAACTGACATGGCCTGATGTCGCATTGCTGCTGCTGGGCACAATGCTCGTCGACATGCCGCGGTACACGCTGTCCCGCGTCGTAATGTTTGTCTACGACTTTGTTCGCGACGTAAAACGTGCAGTGTCGGGCGCGGACGTCGAACGGCAGGCGTATGATTACTGTCCGTCAGTGTGCATCATTCTGGCCGGTTACAACGAAGCCGATTCTGTCGCGGTCTCGATTGAATCGCTGGTCGGCAAGTATCCGCGTCTGGAGATCATTGTCATCGACGATGGTTCGCTGGACGGAATGATCAACAACGCCCGACCGTTCGGAAAGAAATACGACAACGTCCTGGTCCTGGGACGTCCGGACCGCGGCGGCAAATCATCCGCGATGAACTTTGCCCTGCCCTACACGCGGGCCGAGATTGTGATCACGGTGGATTGCGATACGAGTCTTGATCCGGCCGCGATCTGGGAATGCGTGCAGCCATTCAGAGATCCGCTTGTCGGAGCCGTGTCAGCAACAGTCTTTGCGCGCAACCCGTACGTCAACCTGTGCACGTGGATGCAGGCTTATGAATACCTGCAATCCATTTTTATTGGTCGGATGGTCGCCGGTCGCGCGGGTGTCCTCGGGATCACGTCTGGGGCATTCGCGTGTCTGCGACGTGAAGCCGTCGAACGGACGCTGGGTTGGGATGTGGGACCGGGTGAAGATCTTGACCTCACACTGCGCATCAGGAAACTCGGATACACGGTTCGCTGCGCGGCTTATGCGGATTGCCTCACCGATGTTCCGACGCGCTGGAAACAACTCTGGAAACAGCGACTTCGCTGGGAAGAAGCATCGGTCGTGCGTCAGCATTGCCGCAAACATCTGGATCTGGCCAATCCGGCAGATGCCGCGTTTCGATGGAAGAACTTCTTCGTGTCATTCGAACTCATTCTCATCAACCTTGTATTTGGCTACGTGATTCTATTCTACATTGTCTGGGTCGTTACAAATAACCCAACGCAACTCCTGTATGTAGGTGGCACGTTTTACATACTGTCCCTGTGCCTGGAAGTCATCCATGTTCTGACTCTGTTCTACTACAGCCGCAACCGGTTAGAGCACCTGGTGACGTGCCTGGTATTCCCCCTGACCCCGTTTTACCAAAGCTGGCTGATTACCAACCGGGTGGTGGCATACACGCGGGAAATCTTTTGGCGCACGTCGTTCCGTGATAACTTTGTGCCACAGCACGTGCGAGACTCGACCTGGAAGTGGTAAGGCGTACGGTATTCTCGGGCATTGGTGTGTTGCCTGCTTCCGCAGCATTGCAGGATCAGAGGTCGTCCGCGGAGAATCCGCTGGTCATGACGTAACACCAGTGGTCTGGAGACTCCGCCAGGCCGAGTATTCGGTTCGATCGACCTCGAATATGAGTGAACGGTTCCTGTCGGCTGCTGCGTTGAAAACGCTGAAACAGCGTTCCATCCTGCTGGAAATCTTGCGCACATTCTTTCGCGAGCACGGCTACTGGGAATGCGAAACGCCGCTGCTGTCTCGAGAAATCGTTGTCGACGTGAACATCGACGCATTCGAAACAACCGACGACCGTGGGCAGACGCTGTATCTGCAGACGTCTCCGGAAGCCGGCATGAAGCGACTGCTGGCGTCCGGAGCGCAGGCCATATTTCAGGTGACGCGTTCCATTCGTCGCGGTGAATCAGGTCGATTGCACAATCCTGAGTTCACGATTGTCGAGTGGTATCGCGTCGGCGACTCGTACATCGAACAGATGGACTTCACCGAGCAGCTCGTGCGTGCGGTGTACACGGCCGGCAAACGTCTGAGTCTGGAGTCTGCAGCCTCCGATCGCGCAGAACGGCCCTTCGAGCGTGTCACTTACGACGACGTGTTCGAGCAGTTTGCTGGCAGTCGCGTTCTCGGTCTGTCCGCGGTCGAGTTGGCCAATCTGGCGCGACAGGAGGGACTCGCCATTCCACGGAGCATGTCGGCGGATGACCGCGACGGCTGGCTCAATTTACTACTGGCCGAGCTGGTCGAGCCCCACCTTGGGAAACAGTCGCCTCAGTTTCTAATGGACTACCCGGATACGCAGGCGGCCCTTTCGCTGGTGCGAAACGACGATCCGCCGCTGGCAGAGCGTTTCGAGCTGTACGACCAGGGCATTGAACTCTGCAACGGTTACACCGAGCTGACCGACGCGGATGAACTGGCTCGACGAAGGAGCCGCGAACTTAAGATGCGAGCTGCCGCCGGAAAGCCGCCGATCGCTTCCGATCCAGGTTTGCTGGACCAGGCAATGAGACATGGTCTACCAGCCTGTTCTGGAGTGGCTCTTGGTTTCGACCGACTGGTCATGCGATCGCTTGGCCTGTCTGACATCGCCGACGTCATTGCATTTCCGATGGATCGGGCTTAGAGACGCACGCAGAAAAGCGAGACATCCTGCTGCTTCCCAATTATTGCAGCTCAGACGACTCATCATGCCTAGACAAATAACAATCTCGACGACGCTGGCCGGAGCACCGACTCGGGAGCTGACCCTGACATACCGCGACGATCCGCCGGAACGGTCGAAAGCTGTCGCGTTCTTCGAGCAACTCGAACGAGGACTGACTCCAGTGATCACGCTGCCGGATGTGATTCATGAGTTGCCGCTGGACGAAGTGCAGCGATACCTCGACGAACATCCCGTGCTGCAGGAATGGACCCGCCTTGAGATTCGCAACACCGATACCATCACCGATGATGACTTGGCCGGTCTCGCGCATCTCCCAGAGATCCAGTCGCTCAAGATTGCTTCGAACAGCATTACCAGCGCCGGCGTGCAGCACATTGCAAACTTGAAGAATCTCCGTTCACTGACGCTGTATTCCGTCAACATGAGCGACGACGGCCTGAACCACCTGGCCAGTCTCGGCGAGCTGCAAATGCTGGATATGCAAATGTCTCTGCGCGTGTCGGGAACTGGATTCGCGGCACTTGTGGCACGCCTGCCAGCCATGGTCGACTCGAAGCCACCGTTCGAAGCCCCGCTTTCGCCGGTGATGAAAGCCTCGCCGTTTGTGCCCCCGGGTTTTGAGTTTCGCAGTCTGCCCCCACGCCGCACTTAACAGTCGGCATTGCCGGCCCCTGTTGGCTCGGCTCTTCGGCAGAAAACAGGAAGTATCCCATGAAGCAACAGCTACCGACCGAGCTTCTCAGGCAGTGCGTCTTCCTTGCTGGGCCAACCGGCGTCGGGAAGACCGACGTGACAATCGATCTGGCCCGGGAAATCGGCCCCGTCGAGGTCGTGTCGCTCGATTCGATGTGTGTTTATCGAACGATGGACATCGGCACGGCGAAACCCTCGGCCGAGCTACAGGCTCAGATTCCGCATCACCTGCTGGACCTGGTCGACACACACGAAGACTTCAGCGTGGCTGAATATGTGTCGGCTGCGGGAGATGTCTGCGCGGGGATTGTCGCCCGTAAGGCGACGCCATTGTTCGTGGGTGGAACCGGACTGTATCTGCGCGGACTGTTGCGTGGAGTGTTCGAAGGCCCGCCCGCGGACTGGGACATCCGCAACCGTTTGCAGCAACACGCCGACGACGCAGCCGCCAGAGACGATAATTTCTGGTTGATGCGACAGCTCGAGAAAGTCGATCCGGACGTCGTGCTGCGTCTGCATCCAAACGATCAACGTCGGCTGATCAGAGCACTGGAAGTCTACGAGCTGACTGGTATCCCGCTGTCGAAACACCAGAAGCAGCCGGCATTACCCGAGGGTGAGCGACCTCCGCATGTTTACTGGCTCAGCCCACCGCGGGACTGGCTGCACGAGCGGATCAATCTTCGTGTCGAACAGATGATGGCTGCGGGGCTGGTCGCCGAAGTCCGCCGACTGACGCAGCAGCCAGGCAAGATCAGCCGCACTGCGGCGCAGGGGCTCGGTTACAAAGAGGTCATCGAAGCCCTCGGTGATGACGCGGACAGTGAACTGTCGACGTCTCAACTGGCCGAGACGACCGATCTGATCCAGACGCGAACACGGCAGTTTGCAAAGCGCCAGCACACGATGTTCCGCAATACGGAAGAGTGCCACGAAATCGAAATCACTGAATCGGACACCGCGGCTTCGATTGCCGCCCGCATCGCAACGCGCGTCCACGGCGAGTCCTGAACTGGTCGCATGGTCGAGCGGAGTCGGGGAAACCAGTGGCGTCGCGTCTGCTGTCACACTTCGGCGTCGAAATCCAATAGGGTCGCGTTTCGCAGTTCGTCCTGACAGCGACGTTCTTCACGGACCATCAGCCCGTAGAAGACTCCGGCCAGGACAAAGCTCCACACGAGCGACGAGATCGATCCGGCGGCGATCCCGAACAGTGGCGAAAGTCCCGCGATGAACGGTCCAACGCCGGCGTTCCCGAATGCAGCAGCGGCCAGTGAGCCCACAAGCAGTGGCATCAGCCAGAACAGAAATAGAAACAGGAACAGCATGGGACGGCTTCGACGCCCGAAACGCAGCGTGAAGAACTGGACGGCGGATCCAAAGTAGCTGATGACACACAAGGTAATACCGACACGCGGCCAGAACTGCGGACCGGCATTAGCCTGCACGAAGGTCTGCACAATCTGAGCCATCGCAAACGTCACGCTGGCCAGCGCGAGCACGACGCCGCGGTTGGAACTGTCATCGTCCCACAGTGGTGGTCGGTGCAGCCCCAGTTTGTTCGCGCGACGTAAACAGTTGCGGTATGAACCCTGCGAAGGACTGACTGCCAGCGTCAGAGCCAGAGCAATGAACCAGTTGACATACAGCAGGACTGGTACGACGAATTCCGGGTTGACGTTCTGGTGTCCGATAATGCCACCCAGATTCAGAACGCTGACTGTCACCAGGAACGCGATCGCTGTCGTCTTGGAGTACAGCGCCGCTTGTCCCGAACGCATCCGCCGCACAATCGCAACCAGCAGAAACAGAGTCAGCGGCGTCTGGTAAATCAACGACTGAACGAACAACGGAAGAGTTACGCCAAAGAACGTTGGTGTCTGGGGACCCGGAAAGCCACCGCCGCCGAAGTCCATCGCCTCAAACAAAGCCGGCCCTGCCGTCAGCAGGCCGGGAATCGGAATGCCCCGAAACACCAGCCCGGTGGCGAAGGTGGCAATCACCAGCAGGAATCCGACGCCCATATTGGCACCGCGAGTCTTGCCCGGCTGGGCGACAAGACCCGCCATCATCGCAACCGAATGAAACAGCAGAGTCGTTGACAACAGCACTGCACCGGTTGTGCAGAAACCCAGCAACCCGGGTTTTCCCAGCAACGCGCAGAACAGTGCGAACGGGACGAGCAAAAGAGCCACCAGGTACTCACGAATGGGAGCGCCCAGAATGAAGCCCACCGCCGTGGCGGAAGGTGACAGCGGAGATACCCGGTGAAAATCCAGAATGCCGGAGTCGTTCGACTGGCTGATGGAGGAAGCCACCTGCGACGTTCCAGCAAGGTGCAAAGCCAAGGCCTGAATGGCGAAAAACATCACGAAGATGGGGCCGTCATCGAGGATGTTTCCCAGATGCCCGGCCCACATCAGACACGCCGCAACGAGAAAAACCGTGATGACCAGGTAGGTCCCTTGCGGACGTCGCAGTCGCGAGCGGACGTGTTTGATCAGGATCGGGTTGTCAGTCACGAGTTCACTGATCACGACAGCTCCTTCGCACCAACCTGCAGGAAGATGTCCTCGAGCGATTCCCGCTTGCGTGAGAAGGACGACATCCGCACGCCGCCCTTCACCAGCAGGGCCATCAGTTCGCTGGCTTCTTTTTCGTCACCCGAGAATTCAATCTCGCAGCTCTTACCTTTCCAGCGCGGGTCACCCGTGAGGTTGTGCTGGCTGACGATCTGATCGAGCGCTCGCTGACCGCTGACGATTTCTATCTGCAGCAGCGTGGTTCCCATTACCTGGCCGGTGATTTCATCGACAGATCCTGACACGACCATCTCACCACGCTGCATGATGCCGATGTGAGTGCAGAACTCATCCATCTCGGACAGGATGTGCGATGAGATCAGCACGGAGCCGTCACCTTCGGCAAACTCTCGGATGACGTGCTTCATCTGAGCCCGCCCGTGCGGATCCATCCCGCTGGCGGGTTCGTCGAGCAACAGCACTTTCGGCTCCGGTAACAGCGTCTTGGCGAGCATCAGCCGTTGCCGCATCCCACGCGATAACTCACCGACAAATGCCCGCCGCTTTTCGGTCAGCCCGACCTGTTCCAGTCGGTGATCGATCTCCGGTCGCCGCCGCAGCTTCGGGATGAAGTAGCTGGCTGCGAACAGGTCGAGGAATTCCCACACGAACAGATCTTCGTACATCGGTGGGAAGTCCGGCATAAATCCCAGCACCTGACCGACCGCCTGGGGGTTCTCCCGGATATCGATCCCGGCGATCTGAATGTCGCCATAGGTCGGGACGAGCAGTCCAACGAGAGCTCGCATCGTGCTGGTCTTTCCGGCTCCATTGGGACCGATGAGCCCGAAGACGTCGCCATCCTGAATATCGAGCGACAGATCACGCACGGCGCAGTTGTCGTCATAATCGATGCGCAGGTCTTCGACGTGGATCATGAGTTGTCGCTCGTCGTGTCGAATCGATCGGATAGTTGTCTGAGGTCGCCAACTCGAGTGGTCCACGAAATCTCAGGCCGTCGTGCTTGAAATCTCATCTTTCCGACGACCCGCGATGATGCGGAGCACATTAACAGCCAGCCAACGGGAAATCCGCAAACTCCTGACAGACTCAGCCGAGAACGGCCATTGAATTCGTGAGACGCTCACGGCACGATAAACCCACTGGGTAAACACTCGAATTGAAAGATTGACCATGAACACAGCTCAAGCAAGGTTCTGCATCGCGCTCATACTCGCCTGCATTTTGTCTTCGGTGTCGACATCTGCCGAGGACTCTGGCAAACGAGACCTGCTGAAACTGGTGGACACGAGCAAAAACGCCGTTGAGGGTCGCTGGCGGAAGACTGACGACGGGTTGACTGTGTCGGCAGCAAACGGGGCTCGGCTCATGCTGCCTGTGCAGCCTCGCGGGGAATACGACTTCCGCGTGACGTTCACCCGACGGACAGGGCAGCACTCGATCGCATTGATCTTTGTGGCTGGAGGCCGCCAGTCAACATTCGAGATCGACGCCTGGGGCCAGAATCTGGCCGGCATCCAGAACATTGACGGACGCGACATCCGTCAGAATGCGACTCGAGTTCCGGATCAGCCGATTAAGAACGGCGAGCGGTACACGGCAGAGATCCGTGTCCGACGCGATCGAGTCGAGGCACGACTCAACGACCGCGTGCTGGCTACTCACCGCACCACGGGAGCGGATCTGAGCCTCCTGAATATCTGGACTCTGCCCAACCGCCAGTCGCTGGGTATCGGGGCATGGGATTCGGACACCGTCTTTCATTCCCATGAATTTCGCGAGGTCTCGGCAGGCTCACCCACGCCGCCGCGTACTGTCGCATCGACGACCCCACCCCGCACCGTGGCATCGACGACACCGCGACCCAAGAGCGCTCCACGGAGCCCCCGGACCGCGGGGAGTCGTGTGCTCATCGTGATTGCCAACGAGGGCTTCTTCTATCGTGAGTACGGTGATCCACGCCAGGAGCTGGAGCGCGCTGGCTTTCAGGTGGAGGTCGCGGCCGCGCGCCGCTCACCCTGTCGACCGCATGCGAATTCGGGCCAGGGCGCAGACGGCGGCGTTGTCCAGCCAGATCTGGCAATTACGGATGTCGACCCGAAGCGATACGCGGCGATTCTGTTTTCCGGGGGCTGGGGTTCCTCGATGTATCAGTATGCGTTTCAGGGCTCGTATTCGAATCGCGCCTACAACGGAGACCGCCGGACGAAAGAAGCCGCCAATCGCCTGATCAACGCGTTTGTCGAACAGGACAAATACGTCTGCGCCCTGTGTCACGGCGTGTCCGTGCTGGCTTGGTCACGGGTCAAAGGACGCAGTCTGCTGGCCGGTCGCCGAGCCACCGGTCCAACGCGTCAGGGGCCCGCCGGAATCTACAACGGTCAACAGGCTCAGCCGCCTTCACGCTGGAACTCCGAGCAGAACGGTGCCCGAATGGTCGCTCCAAACTCCGTGGGCGATCGCCGCACCGCAGCCGACGATGTCGTCATCGACGGAAAGATTCTGACCGGACAGGACGACATCTCTGCCCGGGAAATGGGCCGCCAGATGGCGCGACTGCTGAGCGCGGGCCAGTAGTCGGCGACCGACTGGCGGTGCAGCGGTAGGCGGATTTCTCCGAAATCCGCTGCCTTGGACCTGGGAAGACTGAGCGGCATTCGATGTGCCGGCAGGTTGCGATGTCGTCTGGTCCCGATTTCGGAGAAATCGGGCTACGGCTCAGGCACGGCCTGCTTCACCGTTTCGATGTGGACAAGTACTTAATACACGACAGACGGAAACCGCATGCCTTCACACGCCGAACGGATCCAAGCTGCGATCGAGCATCTCAACGGTGCCGATCCGGTTATGCGGCGTATCATTGACCAGGTAGGTCCGTTCACACTCCGGCCCGAACGTGACCGCTTCTGGATGCTTATTCGCTCGATCCTATCGCAGCAGATCTCGACAGCCGCTGCTCGAACCATCCGGACGCGAGTCCAGGCTCTGGTCGAACCAGACAAAGTGACACCGGACTCGATTCTGCAACTCAGCGAAACCAGCCTGCGCTCCGCCGGCGTTTCCGCCCGCAAGGTGGAATACATGCGAGACCTGGCAATCCAAGTCGCCGACGGTTCGATCAACCTCTCTCAGATTGGTCGGCTCTCGGACGACCAGATCATCGCGTTGCTGATCGAAGTGCGCGGCATCGGCCGCTGGACGGCTGAGATGTTTCTGATGTTTGCGCTCGGCCGGATGGATATATTTCCGGCCGACGATCTGGGCATCCGCAACGCCATCGAGGCCCACTACGAGGTCTCCAGTCCTCCAGGCCGGGCTGAAATGCACGAAGTCGCCGAACCCTGGAGACCTTACGCGAGTGTCGCGAGCTGGTATTGCTGGAGAAGCCTGGACGTCGCGCCGCCGGTCAAACCACGGAAAACTGGCTATCCGGTCTGACGAGTATGCCGATGCCGCGAGCTGTGTCTCGATTCAATCGTTGCGGAAATCCGGCTTACACCCAGGCGCGAGCCCACAGGTACATCCCGTGCCGGTCCACACGGCCGCGGCGGAAGCGTGCCTGCTCCAGAAACCGACCGAGTGTTTTTGTGGTGAATCCATAACGGTGCGCCATGAATTCGTTCCCGCTGGCAACGGACTTCTGGAAACCGAACAACACGTCCAGTGCGGTGACCGGGCCCGCAGGCGATTCGTACAGCGGGTCGTCCACGTTCCCGGCCGCCACTGCCTTGGCAGCCTCCTGGAGATCCGGTGTTGTAATCAGGACGAACCCGCCCGGCTTGAGAACTCGTCGAAATTCTCCGAGTGCCGCAGGAATCTCATGCGCATACAAATGCTCAAGGTTGTGCGAGGACCAGACCGCGTCGACTGACTGATCCGACACCTGAGGCATGTGCGTGATGCTGGCGACGATGTCGGGCCGCGTGTTCGGGTCGAGGTCCAGTCGGACTTCCCGCCACTGCGAGCTGCGGAACTCTCGGTGGAGCTTCAACGGATTGGGATTCCCACATCCCACATGCAGCACGACTTTCTGGTCCTGATGAACCTTATTTCCGTCCCAGATGTGTGGGGCGTCATGATCAGGCGAACCGTTTCGCTCCTCGACATTCAATTGAACGGCCGAGGTCGGACTGGTAGACGGGGGAGGCGCGGAAATGGTCGTAGCGGACATGACGAGATCCATCTCAATAGTGCAGGAATCGGCCAGGAAGCCGAGCCGTGCGGCTGCCTGCGATCACGGGTCCGATCAGAACATTTCCTGCGATTCGCCACAACGTCAGTTAGTCTCTTCGATCCTGAGATCAACCAACACGTTGTCGCTGGCGTTTCGCATGAATATCGAATGTCGCCAGGACTGTCGGCGACGAACTCGGACGAAACTCCTGGCGTGTTTCGCTACTGATTGGTTCCGGCGAGTCCGGGTTGGGGTACTTGTGGACAACCGGACAACCGCCGTTCAAGGAGTTTCCGGCGGAACACACTCATACTGGTAAAGAACCGCATTCCGGGACTCGAATATGACTCGCCGCGTCAATCCTAAGGACTTCAACAGCGCATCCATTGATTCGACGGACCTCCTGCTCAAGTCGGTATCGAACGCGCCAGCCACCCAGACTTCCTTTGAGTCTGAGCATGCCTGCCAAACGACATCCTTGTAGTAGTCCTCAAGATCGGCGGTCTGAATCCATAGCGCCGGGAGAGCAAAGCGAGAGTGTGGCTCTGTCAGATAGAATCGCCCTGCCCGCGAAGAAGCGTAATCCATGAACAGGCGATCTTCGTACTTCAGAGTGACTAGAGACGTTTCGACCAGTCCACTCTGAACGAAGACAGGAGCGTCAGGGAGTGCCTGCTGATTGATTGTCTCAGCCATCACTTGCCATTCACGGGCCGACGGGGATGTCTGCTGCAGTGTCTGCCCGGGCAACGATTCCAGACACACGCCGGTGGCCCCGATGAGAGTGAGTGTCGCAAGCCATGCGACTGGTCGAGTTGCCAGCGTGACAAGGCATCCGGAAATCAGCAGGACGCCGGCCGGAACATACACGATGCGGTACCGGGATCCGGACAGTGATGTCAGATCACCGGAGCTTAATAGAAGAATCGCCACAAGCGGAATCACGCCCCACAGCGAGAATCGCACCAGCTCCTGAGTGGGATTCGTTGCGTTCTGTGGCCAGCCCCGCAGGATCGTATTCAGGATCAGCACGGTGAACAGTGCGGCTGGAAGACCACACCACCACAGTGGGCCAATAACATCGCCCGCTGAGGGCGCGGTGATGTTGTAATTGAGACACACTCTCCATTCCCAAATGCGAAGGACACTGGGAACAAGTGGGCACACAAGTAGTACCACAGCCACTCCCGCACCAAGCAAACGGACGCGGCTGACCGAGTTTGGAAGATACCGCCCGAACGGTCCCCACAAGGCGATCCACAGGACTGTCAGAAACGGCGCATTGATGTAGTGGGTCCACACGAGTGCGACGCTGGTCAGAACCCAGACGCACAACCAGCGACCACTGTGCGGAGTCTGATGCCAGCGAACGGTCGCCCAGACAGCAATGGAACTTAGTAACAGTGTCGGGCCATACGGTCGTGCGATCTGGGAGTGCTCGACGGCTTCTGGATGCAGCGCCAGTAACAGCGCGGCGATTCCGGCTGCCGTGCTTCCCAGAGTCTGTTTGCCGACGTACCAGGTGACAATGATTGTTGCCAGGTAGCAGAGAACGGATGACGCTCGGAAAGCACCCGCCGACTTGCCACCGATCATTAATGTCAGTCGCTGAAGAATCGATGCCAGTGGCGGTGTGGAAGCAACAGACTGGCTGCGCTGCCAGATTGTTCCCGGACTGTTCGCGTCGGCGACCCAGAAGGACACGTGCTCGTCGATTGCCAACGGAATACCCGAGAAACAAGGCAACATCAAAGCGCAGCCAATGCACAGTGCCAATACAAGAGGCACATAATCGAGGTACGTTTCCGGATGTTGTTGTTGGGTCATTCGATGTGGAGATGTGACGCGATCTCATGGGCCACAATGCTGTGTCCTTCCGGAGAGAGATGCGAATCATAAGGGAGATAAGTCAACACGCCGCGTTTGCCCGCGTCGATCAGCGGCTGAGTCAGATCGAGAAACTCGATTTTCCGGCTGCTGCAGAAGTCCGACAGATAGTTCGACCACGTGGCGTCGGGCGGGGCGCGCCACTGACCCAGCAGCTCGGTCCGCGCTTCGTGACCCAGTTCGACGAACGGGATGAGGACATTCAGTTTAACCGGTATCAGGACAACAATGAGGCGGATGCTGCGTTCCTGCAGCAGCTCGTGACCCTGTGTCAGTGATTCCACGGTTACATCCCATCCAGGATGACTCTGGGGACAGTGATAGGCGGGATACAGCGGCCGAAAAAATCTCACCGGGATCGACTTCCCGGAACGATCCGGAAAAGGTCCTTCCCACGGCCACTCCCGGAGCGAGGCATAAAGTCGCCAGGTTGGCGAGCGAAGTTTCCACGCGGCAGAGCGCGTCAACCGATGCATTTCACCTTCCGCATAGAATGGCGGTCGACCATTCTTCGTCCAGTACAGCCACGTCGCTCCGTCTTCAAGATCGTTGCCTTCACAGAGTTGCCAGATGATCGTGTGAGGCTTCAGAGGCAGACCGTAGTTTCTGAGGACTGACAGTTCCGGCCCCGGTGAGTACGCCGATCGGCCGAGATTCGCCACGCTCGACTTGAGTTCGCGTCCAACGATGTCCACGAATGAGTCTTCAGCGTTGACACCGCAACCTTCCGTGAACGAATCACCAATGAAAACATAATTCGCCTGACGCGGAGTTTCCGAATTACGAAACCCGTTTGCATCCGTGTGAAAGTCAATTGGCTCAGCAGTGGCGTCCGCTCCGTAAGTCATTTGACCGGGTACGCGGCCCGACCAGTGAATTCCCGGGGGACGCCGGAACGGCAAACGATCATCCGCTGGTTTCGCACTGACGAACCAGGGGTTCTTTTCAGGGTGGCCAGGCGGCCAGGCAAAACATGCAAGTTCAATCGCCGTGATGGAGAACGCCGCCCCCAACCAGACAGCCGCAATGCGAAAACCGACCACCCTGCGACGAGCAGAGGGTGCCAGGACGACTGTCAACAACGAGACGAATATGCCGGCGGAACAGGCGAGGATGATGACCTGCCAGTAGTTGAACCGTCCCAGGACAGAGGATCGCTTTTCGAACGGCAACCACCAGGAGGCAGCCAGCGCGAGACCCGAGATCAGCAGACTCAGGTAAAGGAGACCTTCTTTTCGAGACGAGCGGGACGCTCTTACTTTCGGCATGGGCGTGACCATGTCCAAGCGTAGCTGACCGGTCTGATCGGCGGAATCGGCAATCGAGGCTCTTTGTAAAGCGTCACTCCTGGGCGACGTGACAGCGAACGCACGTTGCCGTCAGCGCTTTCGGGTTCATTTTATGATGCGTTTCACGGTAGGGCGCGAGCTCGGCATGGCATTGCAGGCAAACGGTGCCGCGTTCCTGCACGATCCGATGCGACTGCTCGAAGTGCCAGTAACCGGGGCGCGAGTTGGCCAGCAGATCCGTCACATCGTGGCAGTCGACACACTGGTTGTCGGACTGTGGCAGTGGTGAGGACGGGGACTCGGGAACTCTCAGGATCGATCGCGCCGCCACGCGACCTGTCACAATACACGGGCCGAGAAACGTGCCTTCCAGGGCTGCCTTGCCGTTAATGCCGGCCAGGCCGGTGAGTTCACCGACAGCGTACAGCCCGGGAATTGGTTGCTGCTTTCGATCCAGCACGCGACAGCGCCGGTCGATCGCGACACCGCCCATGCTCTTGCGAGTCAGCGGCCAGGCCTGCATGGCGTAATAAGGCGGCGTCATCAGTTTTGGCGACGCAGTGTTGTTGTATTCGGTGCGGTCCGGCCCGAAGCGGTTGAAGTCCTCATCGCGGCCGAGTTCGACGAGTTTGTTGTATCGATCGATCGTGGCCCGCAGATTGGCTGGCGGCAGGCCGGCTTTCCGGGCCACTTCCTCGATCGTGTCGGCCGACTTGACGAGGTCTGGATTACTGATCACCAGACGGTCCACTTTCTTGAAGTCCGCCCAGTCAGAACCGCTGATCGTGAAATGTGGCTTACTGGCCTCGTCAAAGACGAACCACACAGTCACCCGTTTCTGCCGCAACATCAGCGGCATGACCTCCTTCGCCCAGTTGTGCAGGCTGGCGAATCGTTTGCCGTCCGGGTTGACCAGGATCCCGTACATGTTGGCGGCGCTCAGTCCGTGATTGCTCTCCGGTCGACGCGGATCGGGAATGCCCGTGAAGTAGTTCCACTGATGGTCCATCTTCACGAGTTGCCCGCCGACATCCTGAGCGATGCGGTGGCCGAGCCCGATAGAATTGCGTCCAGATCCCGCCAGCAGACGCTCGGGGAAAGTGACATCCTCTGGCCAGAACTCACGAACCATGTCGAGGTTGCTCTGGAATCCGCCTGTCGCCAGAACGACCGCATCGGCCGAGAGCGATTCCTCTCGACCGTCCCGCAGATAACGCACGTCGATGCCCGAGACTTTTTCGTTCTCGGTCCGCAGTTTCGTGGCCTGAGCATTCCAGACGAACCGAATGGAATAGTCCCGCAGACAGGCACGATAGATCGGCAGCACCAGCCCGATACCTCGACCATCCGGCTGATGAAACCGATCAACCGAATTGCCTGGTGCGGTCAGGACGCTTTCGAAACGCACGCCCAGATCGGTCAGCCAGTCGTAGATGTCACTGCGGGAATGATCGACGTAGTAGCGAACCCAGTCGGCATCCGCGTCTTCTCCCCAGCGAATAAAGTCACCATATGCCAGCTCCGCCGAGTCGTTGATGCCGACTTCACGCTGCAATGGTGAGTCGATAACGGACACACCACCCTGCGACATAACGGCATGTCCGCCGAAGACCGACGACATATCGACGACCGTTACGTCCGCTCCCCCTCGACCCAGTTCCAGAGCAGCGCACAAACCGGAAATGCCGGCACCGACAATCAGGACACGTGGCCTCCCGCCTTCCCGATCGGTCGCAGGCGATTGCCTGGCCTGCGCCGGTTGTGGTGGCGCGACCGGGCCTTGACCGTTCCAGATGCCTCCGAAAAGCATGAGGCTGCTCACGCCACAAACGGCAATCAGACCAACCCGGCATAGACTCGATGTCATGATGTGTGCCTTTATCGCCCCGCAGGTCTCAGTCAATCGAACGAAATCAGTGAGCGTGATTGTGTGGCCGTGGTCCGAACAGGCTCTGTGCCATCCAGTAGGCCGGAACAAGTGCAACGCAGTTCCGGCAGTCGCAGTGCCATGAATCGTTCCAATTGCCGGAACTGCGCTGCATTGAAAGACCGTCAAAGATTGTTTTTCCAGCGTGCCTTTTCTCGGACGCCGATTCGTAACCGGAAGCGTAAGTTGTGAAGTTGCACACTTCAGTCCCGGAGGGACGTCGGAAAATAGCCCGGGGTTTCAACCCTCACCCTTACACACAAGTTGAGTGAGGGCGGCCCGAGGATGCGGAGAGTTCATTGAATGTTGTCCAGGCGAGGCTGAAGTCGAAGACTCGACGCAGGCCTC